>Ga0163110_10000575_pt1 | contig 17497 bp, 22 predicted proteins | sample CRUFie1St17metaG_FD_108703 | JGI IMG/M metagenome (GOLD analysis project Ga0163110, IMG submission 108703) | Marine microbial communities from the Costa Rica Dome - CRUD Field 142mm St17 metaG | ecosystem: Environmental > Aquatic > Marine > Oceanic > Photic zone | place: Costa Rica: the Eastern...
ATACTATTTCATCTACATATTTTACAGCCGCCAACTGTATTTGTCTTTCTACTAAACTTTGTACTGGCGGATTTTTACTGTCTGGTCTGTCTATTGTAGGATCTGTTTGTAATCCTACTATAAGGAAATCACAATGTCTTTTTGCTTCTTCAAGCATTGTGATATGTCCTGCGTGTAGCAAATCGAATGTACTGCAAGTAAATCCGATTTTGCCACAATCTTTATAACTTAATCTCATGCAAAGTCCTTTAACATCTTTTTAATTTCTAATGCATGTTGTTCTTCTTGTCCTATTTGTCCTCTAGCATATTCTTCTAAATACACACTGGCACCATCAACTTCTTGTAATAACTTTTTATACAAATTAACTGCATGTGTCTCATGTTCTAAACTTTCTTCAAGTATTTTTAAAATACTGTGGTCATGTGATTCTTCAATGTCTGCAATAACTTGGCTAGGATGTCCATTTAATCCTGTGATAAGTTCACCTGCCTGTAAGGCATGTGCTAAACTTTCATTTGCTTGTTCTTGCAAAAATGTTACAATAGGAATCCTATAAGGTCCTGTTACCATTAAAGAACTGTGTGCATATCTCACAACACCAGCCATTTCACACTCAATGATTTCATTAAGTATTTCACATACTTTAACTTCATTTAATTCTTTCAATTCCATTATTCTCCGTTGTAATACTCAAGACGTTCAATATCATCTTCAGTGGTTTCTTCGCCATATTGTATTTCTATAATATGACATGGTTCATTTGTTCTGTTTACTATTTGATGCCATTCATTTGCTTTTACATGAAAGTTTTCATCTGTTTTTAAAGTAAACAACGTAAAATTATCTGGATTGCTGGCACTATACTTTATCTCGCATTCACCTTTACTGCAAAACCATATTTCACTTCTTTTAAAGTGCCGTTGATAACTAATACCTTTCCTTGGTTCAATTATCAACTCCTTTACACGAACTGAGTCATCTTGAAACAAGTCTGCAAACTCGCCCCAAACCCTTCGTGTAGTTGGATATTGCCATTCCTTTAGTATCCAACTGCTACTGTTTGATTTGTTATCTCCTCCCACACCAAATTCAAACTCTATGCCCTCTACTTCCATTTCTGGAATGTTATCTTTTGTTCTGTCACCTCCGTTGCAAAAGATAATTCTATGATGTTCATAAGCCTTTTTGGCTTGTTCAAGGGCCGCTTTAGCACTTCCATCACTATCATCAAAACCCCAAACAGTATCTACCATTTCGAGTCTTTCAATAATTCCTGCCCTTTCTTCAAATGGCATAAAGGGCCTGCCTTTTTTCTTAGTCAGCCAATTATCACTATTCAATGCTACCACTAAATGGTCTCCTAGTCTTTTTGCTGATTCTAAGTAACTTATATGTCCTGAATGTAGCGGGTCAAAACCTCCACTAACTATGACGACTGTTTTTTGCATTAGATACCACGTTTTCTCTGCATCTGTGCAATTCTTTCATTGTAATCTCTAACACGTCTTGTTTTACGTTTTGATTTCATCCACTTTGTTCCTGTGGGCAAGTACTGTTTCATTTCTCCACGTGCTTCTGCATCACGGACATACTTGTTCCAACGTTTAACTGCTTGTTGTTTTTTACGATTACGTTTTGCACTAGGCTTTTCATAATATTGTTGTTTAGCCATTTCCTTTTGGAAATCTGCTTTTTCTAACTTACGTTTTAAAACTCTTAATGCTTTACCAACATCATTGTTTCTTACTTCAATAGATGCTTTGAACTTATCTAAATAATGTTCTTCTTTCTTAGGTCTGTCATCTCGTCTTCTGTTGTTCCACTGTTTAGTGAACTCTTTGTTTCCTTGTCTTCCTTTAGATTTGTTCAACTTTTACCTCGTAATTTAATTTTATATTCTGAATCAATCTTTTCATTACCGTTAGTATATACTAATGTAGGGTAAGAGTCAACCGATTTTGTTGGGTATTGTTTAAAGAAAACGTTTTTGACTCCATTTTCCTTGAGTTTTGGAGCCCTAAACATTATGTTGTGTAGACTATTTTCTACAATACTTTTAAGTCCTCTGGCGCCTGTTTTAGACCTACTAGCCATTTTAGCAATATCTTTAATATATTGTTGTTCGAAACTTAATTCTATTTCATCATACTCTAATAACTTTTTAACTTGTGGTAAAACACTTGCCTTGGATTCATTTAATATTTGTACCATGTCGCTTTCTGTGAGTTCATCTAACGTAATTAAATTAGGTAGCCTACCCACTAGTTCCGGAATCAATCCATATGTTATAAGGTCTTGTTGTGTAATGTTATCTTGCCATTTTACTTTAGCAACTTTGTTCTTTGATATATCAGAATTAAATCCAACCTTTTTAACTTTCATTCTAGTTTTAATTTTGTTTTCTAATCCTACAAATGCACCACTACATATAAACAACACATTGGATGTATCAAAATCTATAAACTGGTCCATACGTTTTGAGCCATTAGTTGTAACTTTAACAGTAGTACCTTCTATTAATCTTAGTAATGCTTGTTGCACACCTTCACCACTAATATCTTTTGTAGAGGCATTAGATTCTTTACTACGAGCCTTTTTATCTATCTCGTCTATAAACACTATTCCTTTTTGTGCTAAATCAACATTCCAATCACAAGCATTTAATAAACGTTCTAATACACTTTCTACATCTTCACCTACATAACCTGCTTCAGTTAATGTTGTGGCATCTGCTATTGTAAAAGGAACTTTAAGCATTTCTGCTAATGTTTGTGCTAACAATGTTTTTCCTGTTCCTGTGGAGCCAACCATAATTACATTACTTTTATCCAGTTTTACATCATCTGTTGAATATAATACTTTTTTATAATGATTGTATGCACATACACTTAATACTTCTTTTGCATACTCTTGGCTAATAACAGTTTCATCTAAGTGTGCTTTTATTTCTTCTGGAGTTGGTATTTCATCTAACTCAAAATCATCTGTTATTTCTTCTTCGTTAATTATTTTATAACTGATACTAATACATTCATTGCAAATGTATGAGTTAGGGCCTGCTATAAGTTTCTTTACTTCGAAACGTTTTTTACCGCAAAAGCCACATGATAAATTATCTTTGTCTGTTGTGTCTGTCATTACTTTTTCAAATACCTTGGTTTATTATCCGGTTCGTCGACATCTCCATCTTTGGGTAATGGTATCGCCCAAAACCCTAACTGTTTATTTACTTCTTCTTCGCTTAATTGTTTAAGCATTGTGAGTACTTCATCTGTACTCAAATCATTTACATTCAATTCGCTGTTTGCTATAAGTGTTGCCGCTCCTAATAAGTCTCCGGTAGCATCTTTTTCTATAACTTTTGGACGTCTTGGTCCTTCAACAACTTTTTCTATTTCTTTTACAATTTCTACAGGTACTTCTATAATTTTTTCTACAGGTACCTCAACTATTTTTTCTACTTCCTTTGGTTTTACTTTAAGTTTTTTCTCTAGTTTTTCTATTTCTGCTGTAAGTCTATCTATTTCTCTATTATCTGTTCTAACAACAACTCTTTCTGGTCCTTGTACATGAACAACTTTTTCTACAGGTACTTCAACTATTTTTTCTACTTCTTTAATTACCTCTTTTTCAACAGGCACTTTTATTTTCTTTTCGACAATCTTTTCAACTTCTTTGATTACTTCTACTGGAACTTCTTTTACTACTTCGACGGGGACTTCGACGATTCGTTCTGGGCCTGGGACTTCGACTTCGCGAGTGACCACGACCTCCTTTGGGACCTCGACCTCTTTCTCAACTGTGACAACCTTTTCGACCTCAACTTGAACCTCCTTAGGCTTTTGAGCCAATTGTTTTTCTAAGTCCTCTATAACATCTAATGCATCATCTAACATTACTAGAGTGTTAGCATACTTAGTATTTAAACTATCAAGTGCCTGTTTAACTGTTATCTTTTTTGTCATCTTTCTTCAGTTTCTTTTGTAGTCGTTTTTCTAACTCTTTTATAGCAGGTGGTGTACTTAAATCTATATCTATATCTGCTTCAACTTCCTTTTCGACAACTTTTTCAACTTCTTTGATGACCTCAACAGGTACTTCTTTAATAACTTCTTTTTCTACAATCATAGGTGCAGGCTGTTTATAACCTGACATCACATCTGCGGCATCATCCACTGCACTAGGTGGACTTGGTTGCCTTGGTAAATCAGGACGTTCGTCCTTTAATTCATCTCTCAAATCAGGACCTGTTTTTTCTAAGTTGATACCATAACGTAATAACGTTTGGTTAGCCGCGATAACTAGCATAACTGCTAGTGGGTCAAATACAAATACAAGCATTAGTATGAATACTTGTACTGCTTTATCCAATAAATCTTTGCTATCTCCTCCAAAAAGTAATTGTGCTACATACTTTATTGGTCCTACTTCTTTTTCTAATGTTCTTACAACACTTTCTGCTTGAAACTTCTCATCTTTAAGTGTTGCTATCGTGACGTAAATTGTGTCTATCTGCTCGTTATAATCGTCTATCTTGATTAGGTTAGCATCTTGTTGTTCTGTATTACTGTTTCTAAGTCTGTTTATTTCCTTATTTGCATCATCAATAGTTTTTTGTGCTTGTTCACGATACTTGTCTATATTTTCTTGTTGTTTATCTATGTCTCTTTGAATACTTTCACGTTGTGGTTTTTGAGATTCAAAAAGTGCATTTGCTTCTGCTACATAATCTATTTTTTCTGTTTCTGCTTGTCTAAAAGCACCACCTTCATCTAGTGTAACAACTTCTACACCTTTTGCTCTAAGGTCATTTACTGCTTTGTCTAATTCTGTTAATTGGTCTCTAAGTTGATTTATTTGTCCTTGTGCATAGTCTATGTCTCCTTGTACTCTTGCCCATGCACCATCTCTGATTTCTTCTTGTTGTTTAATACTTTCACTTACATCTACTGTACCACCAATACCTAATATTCTATCCTCAAGTATTTCTATTTTGTTTTCTTCCCTTGCAATTTGTCCTTCAAGTCTTTCTACAATAGCAAAAGCATCTCCACTTTCACTTGCTTGATCCAAGTGTGCTTTACTGAGATAACCAAAGATACCCATACTGGTTATTAACATTAATATGAATACAGCAGTCGACAGATATGCCTTCAAAGTAAATGAAGTTTCATTCCAATATCTATATAACCAACTTGCTGTCAGAAGTTTGCCCACTTCTAGTGTACCAGCCATGATTGCTATAGGCATAGCGGCGGCACTGAAAATTGCCATAAGTCCAGCAATACTGAACCAGGCGGCTACTCCGGCAATGGCAAGAGCAGTTATTAAAGTTAATATACCGAATAACATGCAACTATTTATCGGTATTTTCCATATAATTAAAACAGTTTGGACATAAATATCAACATGCAACTAAATTGGACTCACAATAAAGCAGAAAGATTACTCAAATGTGTTGTTTTTCATTCTGAAACATTTAATCAAACATTGTATTATACTACCACAGATGGCGGTACAACTATTAACAAGTATTTTAATGATGTTTTAATTAACACTTATGTTAGAACACCAGAACAAGATCCTTGGGAAGATGAAAAGCAATGGCTTAGTGAAACATATTCAGAGCATGTGGGTGTGTATCGACCTATGTGGCATTTACAAGAACTTTCAGAAGAAGAATATAAAGAATGGGAAAGTACGCATGATTGGGATATGGCTATGCCTTTATATGGCATTAGTGAAGATGGATACTATTTAGACAGACTGCAACGTCACTCTCATGTTCAAGAAGGACGTGATATGGAAAATATTGTTATAGATATAGAGAACAAACTTTGGATTGAAAAAGATAGTGAAGGAAATTATTACCAAAGAGAATGGTGTGAAGAAAACAATAGTTTCTACAATGTTCAACCTTGTTGTGTATTTCCAGACAATCCTGGAAGAACTTTACTTAAAAATTATTCTGAATAACTAATTTTTTGATGGTCGTTACGTTCTACAGTAGCAGAATTGTGTCCATGCTCTCTAACTGTAACTTCTTGTACCCAGCATCTACCATCTGTAAGTTCAGATACTAAATCCTGTGCATAGTCAAATACCATTTCTGCAAATCGTTCACATCCTGTTGCAGGAACAATTCTTAAATCAAGTAATTTTTTCTCTTCTAACTGTTTGAACGTTTCTAATTCTGGGTCATCTTCTGCAACCAAATATGTATGGTCAAACATTTCTGCTAACCAATTTTTAAGTGGCTTCAATCCACCAAAGTCTACAATCCAATTTCTTTCATCTAGTTCACCACCAAACTTCAATTCAAATTGTAGTGCGTATCCATGTATTAAATTACAATGACTGTCTGCTCGCCATTGTCTAAAGGCGCAACTGTGTCCTGTTGCGTGAGAATATGTTTTGCCTGAATAAAATCTTTTGTTTACCATTATAATGTCTCTATCTTTGATGTTTGTTTAGTATAACCTTTGCTTATTTCATCATTAGTTTTACCCATACTTAAAATATGTTCCATCTTGATAGTAACTGTGGACTCTGGGTTGACTGTCATCATGTATGGCATAAGTCCGAAACCTTCTGCACTCCTACCAACAATTAATGGTGTACTCAATTCAACAAAGCCATCATCTCTTTTGTCTTTGCTTAATCTTGCAACCAGTTCTTCGCCTGTTGTTAATCTACAACTGACCACTTCATTTTCTTTAATAACTTCAATAAGCATAGTATTTTCCTGTAATAAATGTATTATACAGATTAGTTATGAAAAGTCAAGTCTTTTTTATAACTATCTTGGACATAGTATTTTGTGGGTACTGTGGCTCGTTTATAATATAGGTTTGATTATATTTGTTACAAAAATATTTTATTGCATCTTGGACATCTTGCATGTCCCAATCATCTAAAACAATAACAGTTCCATCTTTGCAATTTGGATATACCCATTCTAAATCTGCAACTTTTTGTTCGTATGTATGACCGCCATCTATATAAATGTAATCTAAGATTGGCAAGTCCATATCAACAGGAGTTGTTGCATTTATTAATTGAACTTGCGGATAGTCTTTAAATAGTTTTTGATTACTTTCAAATGTATATGTGTTAGGATTGCTAAACGTAAGATTTGGCATATTTCCTATTTCTATACTTGCTTCTAATTCAGTGTAGTTGTCTACAGTAATAAGTGTTTTTGGATTACCATATTCTAATAAGTGTAAGGTGCTTTTACCACAATAAGTTCCTATCTCCAAACAGATAGAATCTTCAGTTACATGTTCTCTTATAACATGTTCACAAAAAGTTGCCTTTTCAGGGGAAAGGAACCCAATGGTATTCTTCCACGTTTTACGCATAAGAATATTTAATTAGAACTTTAAATTAAGTTAGACTATTCCGGCTTCTTCTAAAGATACGTCAACAACACCTTCTCTAATTAACTTTTTACGATTAGCCATATGTTTATCTTGTATCTCTTCTTTACTGCCGCCGAAGTATGCTACTGCATGACCTTCTTCGACTAAGATATCAGTTACCATTCTACCGTCATCAGTGACAAAGTCACCTAATATACGACCAAACTTACCTCGCATATCTTCGCCTTTTTTGTTAATCTGTGTTTTTAGAATTGGACCTGATTTGCCACCAATAAGTTCTTTCAGTCTAGCCTTACTAGCCAAACCAAATTTCTTTTCAACTTTATCTCTTGTTCTGGACTCTGGTGTGTCTATGCCCATTATACGAACTCTTTCGTCTCTGAGCATGATATCAAATCCTAAATCAATGTCAACGTCTACTGTATCGCCATCAATCACTTTGATGACTTTGCATCTGTATTCGTACATAATTACTCCTGTGTTTTCCTACAAGAGTATTTATCTTAAAATACTGTTTTAATCGTTTCTAATTAAGAATGTGTGATTGCTTAGAATAGCAACAACTGGATATACTTGTCCCCAACTAGGTTGACTAATATTATGATTATAATAATGTGTCGCACCACTTGTTGGATCTATGGTTACACCATACATAGCCAATAAAGAAACTTGAACACTTTGTTTCCAGGCTTCCATATTAGGTCCGATTGGTTTCCCAGGATGAATCTTTTCATATACTACTTGAATATCATCTGACTTGCCATCACAGTACCAACTGAATTGACACATACCTATGATAGGTACTTCGTATCCTCTCCAATTAGTTCTATACTTTGCTTGTTTTGTAACACCACAGATGGTGTTAGGATATTTTTTATGTGCAACTCTGTTGAGAGTTACATGAGCAACTGCCGATTTACCTGCAAGATTTTCACCTTTTGCTTCATGGTAAACATTCTGTGCTAAACAAAATGCTTCTTCTTTGTCAATAAGTACGTCAGTAGCATTGTAGGGTGCATAACTTAACATCATAGATGTTAATACTGCTAATAAAGTGTCCATACTTCCCTTCTCCCTTTATTTTTTGTTAGGCAACATTCCTTATAACGTGGTTATCAAGACCATAATCAATAAAACTACCATCTGGATTTCTGCCAGGTGATGTTGAAGCATGGATAACATGTTCATAATCTTTAATGTTAATACCAGTTCTTTCTAAAATACTATCAGCAACTCTATTCACCATCTCAATTCTATGAGCATAATTAATACCAGTTGGATAATCTTCGCCTTCTGGATGATTAATGTTCTCCTCATGGTTATACCACATAGTTTCTAATCCAGTAAGTTGAACTACAACTGAATCTTCACTGTTTTCGTTAAAACAAGTAACAGTTGAAATCCAGTAACCTTTCACTGAAGTAGTTTTATTTTTGCTTTGGTTTTTTGTATAAATGTTGTTCAATTAAACTCCCTTTCTTATTTAAAATATACATATATTATACTAAAATTCGGGGTGTGTGTCAACCTTTTTGCCAAGAAAATTGGCAGGATTTTAAGGATATTTAGTCAATTTGTTTGGCTGGTATTCTACTCACTTTACTCCAATTTTCATCATCTGTGTATGAAGCCGCTTCTTCGTAAGTAGGCATAGGATCTTTTACTTTTGTTATAACGGGCCATTCTTTACTCATTTCTTTATTAAAGTCTAGCCATTTATGTTCATGTGGTTCTAATTTTCTATCACTAACAATAGCATTTACAGGACATTCAGGTTCGCAGATTGCACAATCGATACAGATGTCTGGGTCTATAACTACAGTATTCTCCCCTTCAAAAAAACAATCCACCGGGCAAACTTTTACGCATGTTGTATGTTTACAGTCTACGCATTCGCCCTTTACAACGTATGTCACTTAATTATAACTCCTGTTTAATACCATTATTTAATCAAAATTGACCTTTTTCCTACCTATTTTTCGTATTTGATTAAATATTATTAACTGATTGGTATTGAACCAGTTGACACAAAAAATGTTTCACCGCTCATCAAGATGTGATAGATAGGAAAGGAACTCGGTGTTCCCCAATCAGTCAACACAAATAGACTCCGGAGTCAAACTTGTGATAAAGATTGTAGGTACAGTTGTTCGCTGGCTAAGTTCTTAGCCTTAGCCTCGCATTGTATGTCAAAATCCTTCCAAAAACTTAGTGCCCATTCATTAGCCTTTTCATTTGGATAAAAATCCGAATGTGCTCTGAGTTTTTGTTTTTTACAACCTAAATCGAGTAAGGATTGTATGTCATGCAAAGTTCCGTGTTTGTCTCCCCCTTCAAGCAAGGATGCGTCAGGTAACCATTCATCCCGGCTATAACTATAATGTAAAGTAGGGCGGACACCACGCCAACTATCAATAACCCTTTTAACACGGTCATCATCCGCTTGTATATATTCTTCATCTCTAATCCAATGATGGTGTATGTCTAACACCAATGCAACATGTTTTTCTAGTTTAAGACTTTCGTCAAGTCCATGACACATTTCGTCATTCTCAATAGCAATAGTATTCCTTGCTTCTGGACTCAACTTAGGTAGTATATTTATGATACCTTGGTATCCTTGCCTACCGGATATGTGTACATTTAGTTTCATATCCATCCATTCTTGTCCATATCCCATCCAACGTGCCATGTTAGCATGATATTCAAATTCGTCAACACTTCGTTCTATGACATCATCGTTATGAGATGCCAAGACACAAAATTGACCAGGATGAAAACTAATACGCACATCCAAATCATTCGCAAGTTGTCCAACTTTGGCGAATCCAGCCTCCAAGATTCTTTGATTGTTAGGATCATCCCATAGATAACGCCAAGTAGGCTCAGTAGCCATAGGTATTTGATTACTTCCAAGTCTCACCATCCTCCGTTCTGCTGGCAAAGTTGTACCTACCCATTCCACAAGATTGTAGGCACTTTGCATGTTATGTGTAACAAGATCCAACATGCGTTCTTCTGCTACAGACTTTTCTTGTCTGTTACACCATGCCACAGTTGTAACCTTTTCTGTGTAGTTTTGTTGTTTTTCCTTAAGGATCTTGGGCTTCTGCGTTTGATCCGGGTCTAAGTATTTGCAACAAAAACCAATACGTTGTATGTCTTGATTGAACATGGCTTAATTATATAGTATTATAACACCAATGTCAACTAAATACTTGCATGGATTTTGATTTTATTTTAGCATGTGGCGACAGTTTTACAGAAGGATGTCAAAATATTGTTGGCTTAGGTCCAGAAGGAACATGGCCCGGATTATTAGCAAAAAAATACAACGTGCCTTTTGCCAATCTTGCATCAGGTGGTTCTTCCAACACTCTAATATCACTACAACCAGTTAATACTCCGCACGGAAAAATAGAAAATGGTAGTGCTGTCGAATGGAATGGTTTGGAAAATGCTAAAAAGCCTTTAATAATATTTGGTTTTACAGTTTTAGACCGTTGGACATACTTTGATGGTGACATGGGCAGAATTACATCACATTTCAGCATAGATCCAGAGTATATGTCCAAAACTGACAATCATGGAAATGATTGGACTGACTGGCAAAAAGATGTACCTTTACAAAATTTGCATAGAAAACACAATTTTTACAATGGTAAACTACTTGAAAACTATACATGGGCAACTGTACAAGCAATAAATTTGGCAATGCAGTATGAACAATTAATACCTGGTGCAACTGTGATGTGGGGATTTATACATGAACGTCATGGTGTAGATTCTTTTGGAGAAAATATTTTCACACTTATTGATAAACTAAGTGACCCGTATGAAGTAACACATGGTGTTATGGAATGGCCCAGCACCCATAGATGTTTTAACAAAGCATATGATTGGAAACCTTTGCAAAGAATGTTTGATAAGAAAAAACAATATTGGTTAAGACCTGAAATAAATGACCATCACCCTAATTTAGAAGGCATCCAACTTATTGCTGATACAATAGACACAGCAATTCAAGGAGTATTTGATGTTTGATAGTATTATAGCATGTGGTGACAGTTTTACAAAATATCATCTAACAGAGATATCAAAATCTTGGCCCGCATTGTTAGGACAACATTATAACGTGCCAGTCGCTAATTTAGGAAAAGGTGGTGCAAGTAATTATGAGATTGCATTACAACCTTTGCAGTCTACTCCCAATAATATAAAAGAATTAAAAAATCCATTAATTATATTTGGTTTGACTACTCCTTTTAGATATCCTGTATATCTACCAAAAGAAACTAGGATAGGCAGTCTTGCAAGTGTGCTACCAGAACATTTAACATATAATCAATACACTGGTGTTGAAGAAAAAATATTTGAGCCTACAATTAAAAAAATGTTAGTTGATGATGCATTTCATCAAGCAGACATACAAATTTTAGAAATGATGTTAAGATGGAAAGAACTTATTGAAGGTTCAACAATTATATGGGGAAGAATACATTTCCAGCACCAAGAACCAGATGGTGTTGTAAATCGTAATGCATTAGAAGAAGAACAAGAAAGAATAATAAGTCTACATCAATATTTGCAGGACAATGGATTTGAATCTAATTGTTTCAACGAAGTTTGCGAATGGTTTCCTCTGCAACATGTTTTAAAAGGTGAACCTGATATGCATATCAATTGGGAAAAATTAAATCAAGGTACAAAAATTTTAGATGGTCATCCAAGTGATGCAGGTATCAAAAGATTTGCAGATAACTTTATCCAGTATATAGATTCTAAAATTGCATAAATACATACAGTAGAAATACTATAATCGATTATAATATTGGAGTAACCAAATGGCAGATATCAACAACTTCGGGTTGAAAGGGCTGGGCAGTTTAGTACAGTTTGGAAAACGCGGATTAAAACTTCTCACAAACACCACATCAAACGAATTTACATTCACTGACAATGATGGTTCTACTCTCGTTGAAGTTAAAGGTGCAGATGCAACTCAGGCTACTGCATTTTTTACTAAAGGACAATTTGATAGTGCTACTCAAACTATAGCACAATATGTAAGCACTGAACTAGAACATGATTCAGGTACAACAACGTTGTTCGAAGCACCTGCAAATTCTATGATTTACAGCATTCATGTTGATGTTGGAAGTCCTTGGGTTAGTGCTGACGACACAACTACTATTATCGTTGGCGATGATAACGATACTGATAGACATTTTGGTACAGGTGATGCTGATATGACTCAAACATTTCAATTTCAAAGTACTCATCAGCACATATATACGTCTGCAACTAACGTAAAAGCCACTGTAGCGGCAGGTAGTGCCAGTAGTGGTACATGTACTGTAACAGCAGTCGTAATTACACAGGCTGGAATACAAAGTAATATTACTAGAGATTACGGTTCAGTTGCATAGTAGCAAGTAGAAACAAATTTAAGCACACCTTCGGGTGTGCTTTTTTTTGACAAAAATAAACTTTCTGATAAATACACACATAATGTTTAAAAAACTATTTAGAAGGGAAAATAAATTGAATAGAGAAGCAGTATTTGAACAATTAAAAATAGATGAAGGAGTAGTAAATGAAATCTACCTTGACCACCTCGGTTATCCCACCTTTGGAGTCGGTCACCTTATCCTCGAAAGTGATGAGGAACATGGAAGGGAAGTTGGAACTCCAGTTAGTGAAGAAAGAGTCAGGTCGTGTTTTGAAAGAGATCTTGACATTGCCGTCGGAGAGTGTGAATTATTATACGAAGACGGGGTCTTTGGAAACTTACCAGACGAAGTCCAACAAATCCTGGTTAATATGATGTTCAATATGGGAAGAACTAGATTAAGTAAATTTAAAAAAATGCATGCCGCTATACTAGAAGGCAACTGGAAAGAAGCCGCAAAAGAAGGAAGAGATAGTAGATGGCATAAACAAGTTACTAATAGAGCAGAAAGGCTTATGGTTAGATTAGAGAGTGTATAATGAAAATTGGTGACATAGTAGAAGCAAAACAAGTAAAGGCTAAAAGCAAAAAGCCTAAAAAAACTAAACCTAATACAGGGCATGAGAGTCCTCATCCTTATCAAGGTAAACTTGTTGGCGAAGATGTTGCCAAACTTAATACAGAACCAATGTTAGATAAACTTCCACATAAAGAAGTTGAAAGTGCAATACATAGATGGGTAAATCAAGATGACCACATAGAATTAAGTAATGGTATGCATATACTAAGTGGTGAGAATCACGGTTATGCAGACAATGTGGCACTTATAATTGACCAAGATTATCAAATCATAGACCACGATGATGACATTGTTGATTTAATGCAACAATTTACATCACAAGAAATTGATCCAAGTATTGTAGAAGCAATAGTTGAAAAATGTTGGAAAGGTTATCAAAAGAAAGGCATGAAAACAATGTTTGGAAAACGTGTACCTAATTGTGTTAAAAAAGAAAATAAAAAATATAACATGCCAAAACAACCTAACCCTGTAGCAAAGCATAGCAGAAACAAAAGCGGTGCTGGTGCTCACAAGTCAGCAAAAGATTACGATAGGAATAAAATGAAAGCAGATACAAGAAAAGCATTAGATGAAGGCGAAGAAAGAAGTATTATACACCAAGGCGCCGTAGATGAATTAATTACGACATTTGGCGAATCACCAGGTGTTTTTGCAGATACTAAAGAAGACCTTATTGCAAGAATGTATTCAGAATTAGAAACACTAAGAGTTGAAGATGTTGTAGATCCTAGAATGGAAGTTGGTGGGCAACCAATTGGAAACTTTGCTAGTGGCAGACTATTAGATGTTATAAATGCTAATGATGTTATATCAGATGCATTACAAAGTGTAAACTTAAATGATATGGAAGGATATGTTGACGAAGGAACATTTGTTGCACAAAAAAGTGCTATCATAGATTCAATACTTAGAAAATTAAAAGACGAAGCACAAGACGATGATGAACTGCTTAGACAACTAGCACAAATGATTAGTAAAAAAGCAGATCCTAGATTACACAATAAACCTCAAGGCAAATGGCAATTAGATCCTGTTGAAGAAAATGTTGAAGTAGAAATACAAGGAATAAAAGCAGAAATAGAAAGATTACAACCTATAGCAGACAAATTAGAATTTGGTAAAGACGAAGCAAGAGACATTACCAAAGCAATCAAATATGAAAACACTACCAGTGAAATAATGATTGGTCTCGGTGGTCTTGCAGACAAACTTGGAATTGATGAAAGAGAATTGGACTACTATGAAAGCAGAGTACGTGAAGCAAAAATGCAATTAGAGTCTGCAATTTATGAAATGGAAGAATTATTTGAAGACAAATACAGAGATGTTGCAAATAAAATAGAAGAATTAGAAATGGATTTGGAAGATATAGAATATGAAAGAAGCAAAAATGAATCTTTTGAATCTCTAGAAGAATCAGTTGGTCAACCAATTACAGAAGCAGAATTTGATAGACTAGCAGAAAAGAAAGATGCTTGTTATCACAAAGTTAAATCAAGATACAAAGTTTGGCCCAGTGCTTACGCCAGTGGTGCATTAGTACAATGCAGAAAAAAAGGTGCGGCTAATTGGGGCAACAAGTCTAAAAAGAAGAAATGAAGATAAAAGAAACTATAGAATTTGCACAAGACTTAAATGCACTTATGAAGGGCATGGAAGAAGATTTGTCAAATAGAGAAAAAGAAATAGAAGAAAATCTTCGTGCTTGGTTTGGCAAAGGCAAAAAAGGTGGTGCTGGAGGCGGTGGCTGGGACCGATACAATACCAAAGGTGAAAGAATTGGCAAGTGTGGTGACAGCAAAAAAGGTGAAGGTAAACCTAAATGTCTAAGCAAAAGCAGAGCCGCAAGTCTAAGAGCCAAAGGTGGTAAAGCCGCCATTGGTGCCGCAGTTAGGAAAAAACGTAGGAACGACCCTAACAAAAATAGACGTGGAAAGGCTAAAAATGTTAGCAATACCACAAAGAAAAGTAAAAAGTAGGAGTAATAAATGTCAGATATAAGTTTCCCAAATAGCCCAAGTGGCGGGGATACATACACTTACAATAATATCACATTTACATATGATGGTGAGAAGTGGACAGCAAAAGCACCTTTAAGTACAACAGGTACTTATGGTAATGCCAATGTTGCTTCTTATGTATCTTCACAAGGTATAATAAGTTTAACAGATATCAGTGTTACAACTGCAACACCAAGTGGTAACGGCAGTTTAGCATATTCAAATGTCAGTGGTGTATTCACATTTACACCAGCAGATGCTTCAGGCTCAGGTGGTAACTATGGCGACAGTAATGTTGCTAGTTTTTTAAGCACAAATAGTTATAGTAATGTTGCATATGGCAACACAGAAGTACAAGCCTATTTAGACGCACAAAATTACAGTAATACTGCTGTTAGTTCAAGTAGTGAAACTACGTTTACAGCAGACGTAAAATTTAACACAGGTGTTGAAGAAAGATTTGGAACTCTAACAGGACAAAGTGGAACTGTTGTACATAATTGTAATGATGGGCATGTGTTCTATCATACAACTCCAGCAGGTAATATCACAGCAAACTTTACAAACTTAGGCTTAACTGCTGAGTACACAACAAGCATAACTGTAATAATAAATCAAGGTGTTAGTCCAAGAACAATTAGTGCTGTACAAATAGAAGGCTCAGCACAAACTATAGAATGGCAAGGAGGGTCAGCACCTTCAGGTACTGCTAACAGTATAGATGCTTTTTCATTTACTATATTGAATGATGCTGGATCTTACATAGTACTTGGACAGATGGTTGACTTTGCATAATGCCTTTTGTAACTTCTACAACTGGTTCCCTCGGAGCAGGTCGCAGAAACGTACCCGAAGAAACAACTCCACCTGTAATTAAATCTTATTACGTTTCAAATAGTGGTACTGATGGAGTAAGTGTAAGCGGAAACGTGAGTGCTCCATTTAAAACACTAAACTATGCTATTTCAAGAATCACAGACCAAAACACAATCTATTTTGCAGATGGCTCTTACGAATTTGACGAGCAGACAATATCCACTACTGGTTTAACATTACAAGCAGTTAATAGTGGAAACGTAACCTTTGATGGTACCACAGCAATTTACGATTTAGCAGATACAAGTGTAAACAATGGTAATTGGCAAACACATACTGCAAACATTGTTACAGATGCAAATGTAACAATAAACAATAAAACAATTTACAAAGTAAAATTAAATTCAAACGTTGAAATATGGCAACTGTTTCACAACAGAAACGAAGTTATAAATGCTAGATGGCCAAGTGCTCAATGGAGCGATGAAAGTGTGTACAGTTTTGATAATTGGGGACATGGATATTATGATTACAAAAACAACGGCGACATTGAAGACAGTAATGGTACTGTTTTAGGCAATGGTGTCAGCAGTCATTATTACTATGACAACGGAGAAATAGTTGATGTAGCACATAACAACATTAGTTTGTATAACTTTGTTACAAGCCAACAAGCATTATCAAATACATTTACTCTTGCCAATTCAATAGTCAACTTAAACGTTGGTTCATTTAAAAGTTATACCAAAGTTGTAAACTCTCAAACATTAGATTCTGCTAACACAGTAATTAGGTTAGGTTATGACAATGTGGATTTATGGAAGACAAAACATCATTACTACTATTTGGAAAACAAATTGGAGTTCCTAAACAGTGAAAACGAATGGTACTTTGATAATGCCACAAAGTATTTGTATGTTTGGTTAACTGGTGATGCTGTTCCTAATTTACAAAACATAAGAGCAAAAACACAAAGTTATTCATTAAATGTAACTGCTAGTAATGTGGCTGTTAAAGATATTAATTTTTTCTCTACTACACTTAAAGGTAACAATGCTGATAATTTATTAGTTAAAGACTGTAATTTTCAGTACGCAAGTTGCTATGCCCACATGTTGGATCAAATTAACTATGGTTCAAATATTGACCCAACAAGCAATGAAGTGTTTACTAGCCAAACATATATTAATAGCAGTTCAAATGTTCACATAAATGGTTGTGCATTTAGATACACTGATGGTGATGTAATTCATGTATC
>Ga0163110_10000576_pt1 | contig 17485 bp, 16 predicted proteins | sample CRUFie1St17metaG_FD_108703 | JGI IMG/M metagenome (GOLD analysis project Ga0163110, IMG submission 108703) | Marine microbial communities from the Costa Rica Dome - CRUD Field 142mm St17 metaG | ecosystem: Environmental > Aquatic > Marine > Oceanic > Photic zone | place: Costa Rica: the Eastern...
AATAAAGCTGAAAAACCTGGTCTAAAATAAAGTTTTTCTATATTTTCTAAATCATTTTTAGAAAAAACTTTAAATTGAACTTTAGCTTCCATTAATGTACCAAAACTATTTTTAGATTTTACTTCCATAGAAGTTATACCTGGTCTGGCTCTATAACCTGCAGTTCCGGTTTTTAAATAAGCATTATTTGCTGCTTCATCTCCTATACCTCCTCTTCCTTTCAGATTAGATAATTCATAAAGTTTAGCTGTATCGGAGCTACTTGTTACGCTTTTAGCATTTTCTACATTTTTATATGCTTTTAACATGTCATCTGGATCAGCAGTATTAACACTTGATCTTAAAACTACCCAAGCGCTTTTACCGGCAATATAACGAAGAGTTTGTTCAGTACGAGGTCCTCCAAGTATTTTTTGCCTGGCTTTTATTTGATTTATTGTAGTTTTTGATATTGGTGATCCTATTGAGCTGCTCATCTGGTGTTATTTAGTACATTATAAGCATTTACATGCTTTTGTGGATTAGCAGGAACTCTTAATTGAACGCCTGGTTTAACTATCAGCCCGTCAGTTTTAGAAGTATTAGCCGATGCTATTATCCACCATAAAGTACTATCACCATAAAACTGTTGAGCTAAAGTATCGTATCTATCTCCTCCGGTAGTAATAAGATATGTATCATCAGCTGATTTTTCTATATCTGGGTATATAGCATTTACATAATACCTTTTACCGTCTTGATTTTTTACTAACTCTATTTCTTTATATCTTTTCATATATGTTAATTTCCTCCACCACTAAAAGTTGGTGTATCAGGTCTGTTACGGTTTACATTTAAGATTTCTCCTGCTTGTGATTCTAGAGGTTGTGGGCCATATATTGGTGTAATAGATCTCAATCCTGGTCCAGATCCTGGTCCTCCAATTCTAAATCCGTCACCTGTTTCATCAACAAACTCTCTTCCAAGGTATTCTATTTTTAAATTATTTGGATCATCTGCAGCTACAGTAGGTGAATTGCTAGGTTGACCAGAATTATCAAGAGAATTTGGAGCTGAAGGTCCTGTATTGGAAGAATTTGGAGCTGTAGCTCCTGCACTAATTGATCCTTGTCCAGATGTATCTATACCGCTTCCTAACCCGTCACCAACAGTACCTACATTATTTTCTGTTAAGCCTTTGAAACTGTCTGAACCTACGTATATTTCTCTAGTAGTAGGTGGATTATTATGTATAGGAGTATAACTAACATCTACGTTCAATATATGAGGTACTCTTAAGGTAGCACTGTCTATTTCCCATGGATACGCTATATCCCAACCTAAAGAAACATTACTTATAAATCCAGGTAGTTTATCAAAATAATCACCTAAAGTAAGTTTAACAAAAGTACCTCTCATAAACAAATTTGAAGAATCATACGTAGGTGCAGTAGCCCCAATTAGTCTATTGAGTTTGTTGTATATAGGAAGTAGTTCTTTTCTACTTTCTGCTGCTATTTTAAATGCAAATGATACATCTCTTTTAAACCCTGTGTAGTTATATAAACTTTCTGCTCTTCCTACATACTTAGTATTATTCCATTCTCCAGTATAATTATCAGATAACGAATCTAAATAAGCTCTAAAGTATAAAAAACTAGACTCATCAGGTTCTATTATATGAAATTCAAAAGGAATTATTTGCTTTAGTTTATCGTCAGGCTTTTCAACTGCTTCTGATGCTAGTGCATTTATATAGTCTGTAGATACTCCTGTTGTCTTTTTTTCAAGAGCATCTACTTGACCTAATCTTGTTTTTATATATGCATCAGCTGTTCTCCATGCTGGGCTTCCGACTCTATAACCTCCTTCTATAGCCTGTTTTTGTTTTGAAGTTGTAGGATTTAGAGAATCTTTTGGTGTTTTTCCTGAAACTGAAGCTACTCCGCCGAGTATATCAGGAGCATTATTATTACTATCTTGTCCTTTATAATTATAAAGATTGTCTTTAATAGGAAAGTTATTATCATTTTCAGATAATTCTTTATTTACTGTGATAGTAGAATCTCCTTCTTTAGGTTGATTGAATCTATTTTGTCCTAAATACCTATTACCAACTTCACGGATGAATTTACTAGGTGAGTCTTCTCTATCTTTTAATTTACTACCTGGATGTTCTATACCAGTATAGTCTTTTCTTCCTATTTCATTGTCACTTAAAGATGAAAGAGTATAGTTTTTTTTAGTCTTTTTAACATCATGAGATTTAATCAAACTAAATACATTTGATTGTCCTGAGTATCCTACTTGGCCAAATTCGTTTGGTTGAGCAGGTGCACCAGTAGCAGGAGAAGTTATACCTTTTCCTTTTTTCTTAAATAAACTACCTATTGCTGAAGCAGCAGATGATATATCGTTAACTATTCCTTGTGGTACATTTAATAAACTTAATAAACCTTTTGCATTGGCTAAACCGCCTCCCGGATTAGTACTACCTTCTTTAAGGTCAAATTTACTATTAAATTCACCTACTTTAGAAACAGTGCTAAAATTATATGCACTTTGACCTCCAAGACCGTCATATTCAGTATTATCAGTTATAATCTTACCTCCTACCAAAGCTCTTTCAGCTCCTTTAATTCCATCAGCTTGAATTCCTAAATTATTTTTTAGAAATTTACCTAAGCCAGACTTGCTAAATTTACTAACAGGATCATTACTAGGATTAGAAAGATAAGTAAATCCATTAAAGCCATAGACAAATCGTGTACCAGTACCATTTACTGGAACTTGTGCTAATGTAGCACCTATGACTTTTGCTGTTTGACCTGCAGTACCTAATATCTTTCCTATACCATTGCCCTGTTGAGTAGAAGCGGTAAGAAGAGCTAGATTTTCCTTAAATAAACGGCCTCGGTGATTTTTAAAAAGTTTATTAATTCTCTTTAAATCATCTTCCCTTACTCTTCCATGTGTTAAACGAGGACGAGCTTCGTTATATTCTGGTAGATCTTGCGTTATAAGAGGATCTGAGGAACCCATATCAGCATAAGACAAGCTACGTAAATCACTTGTTAATGAAATTAAAGGTCCTTGTGGCATAATTTAGTATTATTCTTTTTCTGGATTCTGGTATTTTTTAGGTGATAATCCGTTTAAATCGTGAACTGAATGCTCTTGTTTCATATTTCCTGGAGGATATGGTTCTTGAGCATGTAGTTCTGATTTAGGATTAGCTCCGTCTCTAATAGATGGGGTTTCACCTTTTAAACCTAAAATACTTGATCCGATATTCTTTAATATTCCCATGATTAAAAATTTAAGTTAATTTATTATAAATAGCTATGAACTCTTAGGTGATACTCTTGTTATAGTATTACCGACAACACTACCATCCATCACTATAGTCTTACCTTCAGCTGTAATGGCTATTAATTCGTCTAATTTAGCTTCTAATGCTGCATTATTTCCTCCTCTTCCTCCTGTTATACCAGCAACTACGTTACTAATACCTCCAGTTATATTAGATAGAACATTCCCAACCCCATCTCCTAATGAAGTGATTGCTCCTTCAACTGTTGTTATAGGAGCTGCTATAGCTGTTTTCGCTGTAAAATCTTCTAACTCTTTTAATTTTTCTATTTCTAATTGATTAAGAGCACTTTTTAAATCTTTTACTCCAGCTACTAATCTTTCCATTCCAGAACCAGCATTCATCAAACCTGAGCCCATCATTGCAATAGAGCCTAATATTGCTATACCCGGTAGTGAAGTAAATATAGATGCTGATAGAATAGTTAAACCACCTGCTAGAGATATAAATGACAGACCAAGTAAACCTACTGCTGCTGCTTTTTCTAAAGTAATTGTTTCTAGTATATTATTAAATCCATCACTTACAGCAGTTATAATAGGAGGTAAAGCTTGAAAAATTCCTACTATAGTATTACCAATAGCTTTAGCTATTCCAACTACAGCATCTTTTGCCATATATAATGCTGCACCTAATCCTAATACTGCACCAGTAACTACTGCTACTCCTAATGCTACTGGCGGGCTAGCGAAAGCTGCAAATCCCATAGCAATAGCTCTCATAGAAGCACCTATAGTTGTTGATGCTGCTGCTGCTGTTGTACTTAATGCAGTAGTAGAACCTGCCAAAGCAGTAGTAGCAGTAGAATTAGCTATTTTACTTGCTGTATCAACATTAGTTGCAACTGTGCTAGCTGCAGTTAAGGTTCGAAGTAATGCAATACCTGATGATATACTCTTAACTACACCGCTTAATTTAGTAAGAGCTACAGCTCCTAGTAAAATATATGGAGCTAAAGGCATACTAAGGAAGTCTGCTACTACATTTAAAAGAGGTGCAAATGCTCCTGTTATCCTTTCTATAGCTTTTTGGAAGTTTTCAGCTGCGGTCATCCTTTGCATATCAGATAAGTTAACATTTGCAGCTGCAGCAGCTTGATCTTCTGTCATACCTTTTTCTAACGCTCTTAAATATGCAACTTTTGCAAGTTGATCTCTTGTCATACCTAAAGCTTTAGCTTGAGCTTCTTGCTGTATTCGATTCATTTTACCGAATTCAGCTATATCTACTGCGTTATTAAATAACTCTTTACCTAATCCAGCTAAATCATTATTCAAAGCTAGTTCTCTAGCCTTGGACATATTGATTTGCTTACCTGTAAGTAACTGTGCTTCTATTTCGTTACCAATAGAAGATTCAAAATCTAATAAACTATCAGCTATACCATCAACCGTCTTTAAATCTAAACCTAATCTTCTCGCTGCTGCTGCAGCTTCAGCTATAGCCTTAGGATTACTACCTAAAGAAGCTGATATTGCTTTAGATACGTTTCCTACATCTTTTAAAATCTGACCTTGACTAACTGCAGCTTTGTTAGCTTTATTAAATGAATTAACTTGTTTAACTACTCCTTCTGCTAAATTATTTACTTCATAACCTCCTTTTTCAGCAAATATAGCAAAATTTTTAGCTTCATGTGCTGAAAGTCCTAAACTTACCTGTAAGTTAGCTGCTCCTGCTAAAGTAGAAGGAGACATAATATTCATTGCATTGAAACCTAACTCTTTAGTTATTTCATTAGCTAACTTAAGTTGATCTACAGTAGAGGCAAAAGAAGGTTCTAGACCCTGAGTTATTTCTAATGTTTGACCGGTTAATCGTCTACTTTCTACCGAAGCCGCATTGAAAGCCATGGCAGTTTTAAGTATAGCACTAAAAATAGCTTCAGTACTAAATAAGGTATCTCTTATGCCTTTGAAAACTGGTCCGAGTGATAAAGATACTCTTTGAATAAAATTTAAACTTTCACCTTGTCTAGCTGCGTTTTCAGCAGCTGCTCTTAATTGATTTTTACCCTCTTCAAATCCTTTAGATATAGCTGCTGATTCAGCACCTATAGATCCTAGTAACTTATTAACTATACCTAATGATGCCCCAGTTAATCCTGCTGCTTTAGTCAATCGATCTTGAACTTCTGCTTCTGCTTTAAGTATACCAAGGTTATCTTCCGACACCTTTTGAAGTTGTTTATTAAGTAGTAATTTTTTTACATTACCTTTATTACTATCTTCTAAAACTTTTAATTCTTCTTGTATATTTACATTAGTTGTTTCAAGTTCGTTATTTCTTTCTTTAAGCTTAACTATAGATTCATCTGTGACAGGAACTCCTTCTTTTCTGAGATCATAAATCTCTTGCTCAATTTTTTCTTGTTCTTTAAGATTTTGAGAGAGTTCATTATACTGTTGAAATGCACGTTCAGCTTCTTTTTGAGAAGTACCACTCATTCTCATTTTAAGTAGTAACTCTTCTCTAGCTAAATCAGATAAATTTTGTTGATTTTTTATTAACTCTTTATCGAGAGAATTCGATCGTCCTAGTTCTACAGCGTTTTTTGCAGATATTTTTTGTAATCCTTGAGCAAGAGATAATAGCTCTCTTTCAGCATCAGTTCTTCTTTGCTTAATGCCGAGCTGTCTTCTTAATTCATCAGTAAGGTTTCGAGCTTCAATTGTTTGTTCAGCTGCAACTCGTCTTCCTTGTTCAGTTGCTTGATTTAGTCTCTGCTCTAAATTTAATTGCTCTTGCTTACCTTTATTAAGCTCATTCTGTTCTCTAGGAGTATCAGCCATATGATTAACTATATAATATAAATAGTAAAGGCCCGCTTATTTACGAGCCTTTGTACTATAGTTTGGAGTTCTTATTGCAGGACCTTTAGGTATGTTGGCAGGTGTTGTAGACTTACCTCCTGCTTTTTTATAGGCTTTAGCTTCTTCTTCATAATATTCATTCATATTTCTAAAAGTAAAATTACGAAGCCATATAGGCATATTATAAACTGTATGCCAATCAAATCCACCTTTTCCGTGGAATACTATTTCATGTATTTGCTTAAATAGACTAGTTCTATAAGCCGGCGTCAGGCCAAAGAAACCCTATCCCTATTGGGATATCAAACCCTCCTTCCGGGCCTCCTTCACGATAGAACTTTAAATTCACGTCAGGTTGAATCTTTTCAACGTATTTTCTGAAAGCTCTAGAATCGATAGCTAAAAATCTATTATCTACAAACTCTCTGATGAATTTAGTATCTTCATTACCATCTACAGATATAAGCATATGCTTTAATCTAGTTGATAACTCTGGTGAAGCATCTGGTTTAATCTTTTTCAGGCCATTGATTTCTGCTAGAACTTTTCTTTCTAGCTCATGAGTTAATAATCTAAACTGTACTGTAATACCACTTGTGGGTAAGGTAAAAGAGAATTTATTTTCTCCTGATGTATATAACGATTCATCTAAATCTTTATTACCTAAGGTAGTTAAATCTATTTTTTCTGTTGTACCACCAAAGTTGAATTCGTAATCCTTACCATATCCTAATATACGAGCTGCTACTAAAAGAGCATTTTTATCTCCTACTAATAGATCTCCATATTTAATTTTACTATCTACTACTAATGATTTTAATAATTTATCTATTACTGTACCGTTAGCAATGTAGTTTTGATTAGTTAAAATATCTTCTTCTTTTGCAGTCATATACTTCATCTCTATCTTTCCGGATGATAAAGGTGAATCTTTAGGATACAACAAGCCTTGAGAAGGTAATGTAACTACTTCTGTTGGAAAGTTATGTTTCTGTTCCATAAATTTTATTAAATTAAAACTAGTTTATTAATAAATATACGAAAAATATTTTTTATATCCAACAAAAAACCCGGAAAAAATCCGGGTTAATCTTAAAATATGTTGTTAATTGATTAGTAATTAAGTACGCAATAATCCATCGCCACAGTAACTGTTAATTCTGCTACATCAGAAGTAGCCCAATCAAATGATCCTTGTGACATATTTACTATAAATGCTCCTTTAATTACCCATTCAGATACGATATCTCCTACAGGACCTAAAATATTTAAAGTTAAGTCTTTTTTGTAGAAATCGCTATATCCTGCTCTACCAGTTACAGATTCGTAAGATAATCTAGCCCAGTCCATTACTGCTTGTGCGCCAGATGGAGTTACAGGATCATACAGTGTTAGATCCATATTTTCCCAATTCCTTTTTCCTCTGATTTTTCTATATGAGTTAATGTGATCAAGCTTAACTTCTTCATCTGTAAAGCTAGGTGCTGATACATTCTTAACCATGAATGAAGGAATAGCATCGATATACATGATGAACCTATTTTGAACCTTAGGTTCGAAGGCTCTAAACATTATTTCGTTTGGGTCTAATACTGCCATTGTCTTTTAATTTATTATAAATATCTAATTTTTAAATTATCCTCCAAAAGAAGCTCCTGTTGGTTCAATTGTAAAGTCTAGTACTATAAATTCAACTGTTTTAGCTGGTTGTATAAATACTTGACCTATTAATTGGTTTCTATCTATAGTATCTGCAGTATTGTTTGTTTCATCCATTTGTACTCTGAATGCAAATAAACCTTGTCTCTGTACTACTGATTCTAGATATGGGTTAACTTGAGCCAAGAAGTTATTTCTAGTTGCTGTAGTATTTTGTTCGAATACTAAGTTTCTTGAAACATCTCCGATAAACTTCTTAAGTGCGATTAATAATCTTCTTACATTTACTCTATCTAAAGCACTTGACTTTTTCTGTAGAGTCTTTTGACCAAATACGTTAATACCTGCTCCTGGGAAAGTAGCAATTGGGTTAACGTTTGATTTGTATAATGTATCTCTCTGAGTTCTTGTAAGCTTTCTTTCTGCTTGAATAACGTCAGATATACCTCCTCTAGTAAGACCTGCTGGTGCAAACCATGGTGCAGCAGCTCCATCTGTAAATGCATATACTCCAGGAATAATAGTTGATGCTGGGATCCATACATTTTTACCAGTTGAAGATTGAGTTTGTAACCAAGGCCAGTAAGCAGCTCCGTAAGAAGTATTAATTGTTGCTGCTGCAGCTGTTACGTTACTAACTGTTGCTCCGTATTGCTCTAGATCTACTACTGCGATACAATCTCCTCTATTCTCTGCTAGAGATACTATAGAGTCGATTTGAGTTTTGTGATTTCCAAAGTCATAAATTAAACCTGGAGCTGATACTATATTAAAGACATACTCATCTTTATTTTCTAAGATTGAGATTGAATCAGCATAGTTAGCTGCAGTTAGACCTTGTGTGTCTGAATTTGAAATATCTTCATGGAAATTAGCTTTTCTATTATCTGGGAAGTTTTTACCAGTTGCACTATAGAATGATCCTGATTGACCTGCTGTTGGTAACGAACCAGAGAAGCTAACATCTGATGAGTCAGTATTTACTGTTATTCCATCAGTACCTAAATAGTTAAGAGTTGGAGTATTTACTGCCGATACTCTAATATAATTCGATTTATTTACATATTCACCGAATGTCTTAACATATATTGAACCATCTCCGTCAGTAGTTTTACTTCTGTACTGATTTCCAACTACTCTTTCAATATAGTTACCATCATTTGGATCTAATGATAAATCGTTAAACGTTTCAAGGATAATCTTATTCTTTGTGTTGTCATCTCCTCTTCTTACAACTAGAGAAAAAGTTCCTTTTGAATTATCAACGTTAGATATTTCCCATCTAAGGTTGTCTTTTGAACCACTTGAAAGAGACCCGTCACTATTAAGTGATATATCTGCAGGATCTGCTGATAAAGCACCATTATAAATGATACCTTTACCTAAAGTTTCTAAAGCAAATGGTTTAGTAGATACTCCTGATGCTGTTACGTGAGTACTAGCAGCTCTAGTAAATGAGCCTGATACTACTCTAGCAACTAATGCTGAGTTTCCACCTTGATTAAAGTATGATTTTATTGCAAGAGAAGTTAAAAATTCATATTTGTTAGATCCTGATTCAAAAGTAGTTCCGAAAAGCCTTTGGTATTGCCCGTATGACGTTACGACAACAGGATCTTCTACTGGACCTTTAACTGCAGGACCTATAAAAGCAGCGCCAGCTTCGACAGGAGCAGGTGCTATAAATGAAATATCATTTTCTCTCGCTAATACACCTGGGGAGATTAATGTTTCTGCCATGTTTCTTTCAATTAATTAATGAGTTCTATTATAAATATCGTATTATTATCGAAACCGGGCCTTATATAAAATTTAAATAAGTATGGTTTTCGTTTTTAATAAATAGGAAAGGAGATTCTAAAACCTCCTTTAAAAAACCTATAAGACTCATTTAATTAAAATAAGTTACTCTCCAATTTCTCCGGTGTCAATATTGATGTTAACTTTACCGTATTTTTCTTGAAGTCCTAAGCTCACTTTATATTCGTCTTGCTTAACTACGTTAAGATTGCTATCAATCTGAGCTCTTTCAGCTTTTAGTGCTTCTTCTCTTAAACATAAATCACCGTACTGTGCTCTAATAGTATTTACTCTTGTACGAATATCAGTTAAACTTGCTAACTCTTCTTCAGTTAACTTTTTAGCTTTCTTTGCCATAATAAAACATTTTATTTATTATAATATAATATAAATATTGCTAACTACCAACTTTATTAATAGAAATATTTTTTATTTTTTCTTTATGTAAGTTCTCTAAATAATTAACTAACTCTTTATAGTTTATTTTTTCAACTCCTTTATAATGTTTAAGCATATTAGAAATAATTACTCCAGCATCGTCGTATGGAAAATCTATCATAGTTGGCATAAGTGAATTTTCTAAATCTAATCTGTCTTTTAATTCATTTAAATTATTATAGTCTTTATGTAAGTATATTTTACTGTGTTTTTTATGTAAAAATTTTACTATCATCTGGTTAGAGTATTTAGTATGTATACCATCTAAAAATCTACTCTTAATATTAGTTAATTTTTCTAAATCTAAATGATATAAGTTAATTACTTTTATATCTTTATCTATCAATTTAGGGTAAATATAGAAGTTTGAAAAAGAAAGAGGAAGTATAATTACTTCAAACTCTAAATTATTAGAAATACTTTCTATAGTTTTTTTAGCTTCTGAAAATATTTCGGTAGTTAGTTTATAGTCGTTTTCATTGTAGTTAGAGGGTAGGTATATTTCACTATTAGTATAATCTCCGTACTGACCTTCAAATACTACTTTGTCATCTACTAGTCTATATTTAGGATGTCCTTTCGACCAAGGTATCTTACCAGTACATATTTTTATAGCATCGTCTCTATAGATATAAACTATTTTACCTTTTTTATCTTTAAACTCTTTTTTAAATTTTGGAGTATTAATAGTATACAACATATGACTAGGACCGTGCCCCATAAAACCGTAGTTTATACTCCTATAATCTATATTGCTTTTCTCAAAATAATAAGGTATAGTTTCATTATCATTTAAACCTTCTCCAAAGCACATTGAATCTCCAAAAAATATACCTACTTTATTTTTTTTAGAAAACTTTACTTCAGGAGTTTTTCTTCTTCCTATATTATCAAAAGTATATTTAGCTTCATATACTAATTGATTTTTATACATCAAAGAGTTTTTACCTTTTATTTTTTTAACAGTAGCTTCAGTATTAGGTTTGCCAAAAGTCTGTATACCGGGTATAAAGCTTTCTATATAATCTTGAAAAGGATCTCCTACTTCAACGAATATATTATTTTTAGCTATAAAGTCTGATGTTTCTTTATCTAAGCTACTCATATAACTTGCTGTTAAAATTTTTATTATTAGGTAACTTTAAATTAAGGTCTTGTATCAAAGTTAAACCTGATGATTCAATTAATTCAGTCCAAAATAAACTACCTTCATAATCTCCATATTTTTCTACAAAATTAGAATTTATACTTACCATTTTATTATAAAATTCTTTATAAGGAAGTTTAAATATTTTTTTAAATCCATATGGGTACCCAGTAAACATTCTTTCATCTAAAGTCTTATAGTATATAGAACCGTATATACACTCTTCTTTTTTAGTATTAGCTAATAGAGGTCTAGACTGTATTTTTGCTTTATTAAAAAATCCTCTTAAATTATACCTGTACTGTATTCTTATAGCATCTAAATTAGGTTTAAATTTAATAATATAATCATACTTATCAATATCTTCTATAATATTAACTGCTTTATAGGTTGAGTAAACATATGAAAAAAGTTTTAATTCGAATTTTTCGGGCTCAGTTACTATCTTTAGTTTGTTACAGTACTTATTATACCTTTTAAGTTTATTTAACCATTTTAAATTTTCATCTAATTCCCAAGTATGTACATATACATCAGTTTCTTTATCTAAAAATGGAATAATATTATCAGATAAATCTATTATAAGACCGGATATTATAATTGCTTTCATTGTGTTATTAAGTCTTTTGAGCTATTGAAGTATGGAAATACATCTTCAAATTTTTCTTTTCTAATAATATCTAATTTATCAGTAATTTTTTTACATTCTTCCATCTGCTGTAAGTTGAAACTTTTACTGATACTTCTTTCGTATACTATTTTAAGTTTATTCATTATATCGTCTAAAACATATTTTGATATACCAGTTTTTCGTAATTCTTTATCAAAACTATCTAATCTATTTTTAAATTTATTTTTATATCTTGTAGGTAAGTAAACTGAGTCGTAATGAGTCGGATAGTCGATAGGGCTAAAAAATATATTTCTAGCACCTAAAAATGCTTCTTTATCTATAAAATCTCTTTTTATAAAATCTAATACCATATCAAATAAATGTAAATAATTTAAAGTACCGTAAGTAACAGCATATCCATACCCTTTAGCTTTTATACCTGAATTTTTATAATCTATAACATTTTGATTAAATAAATCATCATCATACCCTTTTCGTACATACTCACCTAATTTTCCTACTCCATCTATACTTATGTATAATTCTAAATTAGGAAAATGTTTCCAATATTCAAAAATATGTTTTTTCTTAAATACTAATTTAGAAAAGTTAGTAGAGTATCTTATATTTACGTCTGTTCTTCCTAACTCTAATAATCTATCTAAAATTTGATAATGTTCTGGCATAATTAAAGGTTCGCCACCTGCAAAGTAAATCTCATCAACACAATCATAGTGAGGTTCTAACATATCCATAAAAGATGCTTTATCATTAATATTAATTAACGCTTTAGATTCATTTTTATTCATTCCTAATGCTACAGTATCTGAATACCAACCAGAGCTCAATCCTAATCCACAGCTTCTACATCTAAAGTTACAAAAATTTGAAATACGTATATCCCATAAGTGTAGATTCATTATATTTAAATGACCGTCTTTGTTTGTTGATTCTACATATTTTATTTTATCCCAATGCTGTTCGTTTATTCTTTGTCTATAAGATTGATCTCCTGTTTCTTCTAAATGATAACATCTATTACATGCATCTACTTTTTGGTCTTCAAGCATTGATAAACGAGTGCTCTTCATTCTATCATTATTCCAAATTTCTTTTAGAGTATTATCGTTAACGTTCCCAACTGGATCGTTAGAATTCCATATACAACAAGGAAATGTTTTACCATCAGGCCACGTATGAATTGATAACCAAGGTGCTAAACAAAAACTTTTATTTTCTTTTAACTCATTCATTCTTCACAGGTTTGAGCACAAGCAGTCTTACAAAAATTTAATCCATTTTCTAACCCTAAACTATCGTAAGTAAATTTATGTAATATACCAGTATCTAATACTTCTTGTATAGTTTTATTTTTCAAAGAAAATGCTTCTAAATCTAAGTCTAAAAGTTTATTATTAATTTGTAAAATATAAGGATTTAATCTATCACTACCTGCATCTACTGGGGGTATTTTTTCATCACCATTAAAATAAGTTTGATACATAGAAGGTATAAAACAGCAAGGCATTAAGTAACCGTTATAAGTTATATATAAATTATATATTGATTCATTTATTTTTTCAGGATCATAAAAATTTTTTGAAAAGCATGTTTGTTTATTAAGTTTTCTATGCTGTTCTAATTCATGTTCTGACCATTGTGGAGTAGTGTAGCTATAATGATATGGTTTTTGAACTATAGGTTCTTGTTTAGGATTTTTAACTATATAAGGTTTTTTAGATTTTTCTTGGTATTTTTTTATAGTCCAAATTAAAGTTGTATAATCTTTTTCTTTTTGTAAATCCCATACTCTACTTAACCTAAAAAATTTCGGCTCATTCATTTTTGATATTTGCCTTTTAAATTCTGATTCAGTATAAGTTAAACTATGAGAGTATTTATTTTTCATAGTATATACTTTTGTATGTTTGAAATGATGCCAAGGTGGTTTAAAGTATATACGTGTACCCCCATTTGCTTTTGCCCATTCAACAACAGGTTCTATTTGTTGCGTAGTTTGATCCCACATAAGGTATTGTATTTCTTTTGTAGAATGATTATATTCGGTATCGAAAGCTTTAAAGTTTTCTTCTAGTTTTTTCCATTTCACCCCAATTCTATAAAGTTCATTTCCTTTTTGATAACCGTCTATACCAAAAACCATTGTGACGTTTAATTTAGCAAGTTTACTATATACTTCGCTTTTACCTATTCCTCCATTAGTTGATATATGTACTAATAGATTAGGATTTAAATTTTTAAACCATTTTACTATTCTGTATATATCAGGATTACCCATAGGGTCTCCTAAATTACCGCAAAGTACTAATTTATCTAAACCTTTTGCTGTTTCTTCAGTTACAGTTTTAATGAGTTGATCATATTTCCAATATGTTTGTTGAAATCCTCTAGCAAAACGTCCTTGAATCCTTCTTGGACAAACTGGGCATCCTGCTTGACATATTGATGAAATTTCTATATCTAAACATTTAATCATTAGAAGAGATTTAAAAAAAATTGTGCAAACATCATGTACCTAGTATCGGTTTGAGTTACCTTTATACTATGGAAAGTTTCTTCACTATTAAGAAAAAATACTCCTTTACCTTTTTTTTTAGGAGCTTTGTAAATTACTTCTCTATCTTGATGATTTTTATAGAAAAATGTTGAATCTATATTATCATTTAAATTTATTAAAATATTTCCAAAAACAAATCTATTATCTACATGAGATTCTAAACTAAATGTTGTATTATCTCTAATTAAAGTAAACCCTATAGTCAGGTATGTTTTTAAATAATCAGAAGGTGATTTATACTTTTCTTTATCGTATGGATAATTTTGATATAGTTTTTGTAAATTACTAGGTTCTGAAAATAAATTATCTAACTCTTTAAATAAGTGATTATTTATTTTATAATTTTCAGGTAACCTAATCATAGATCTTGTTTCGGATTCATATAAATTAGTATTCATACTTTTCCATTCTAAACTATCTAAAGTAGAATAGTCAAAGTCTGTTAAATCTACTTCCCATATAGGATAGTTTTTATATACTTTATTTGTATTAATATAAATCTTCACTTATTCCTGTTTTAAAAAAATTAATTATTTTAGAAGCTATTATTTTATTTCCGTAGTAACTAGGATGGTCGTCTTTAATAGGAGAAATATAACTTATCCTTCCTTTAGTTCCACCAAAAAGCCAAGATGAAATATCATTATATCTTTTCATACTAGGATCTAATGATATAAAACATAAATTAACTTTTTTTTGTTCAAGTACTTTCCTATAAAAGTTTATTTTTTTAAATAAAAAATCTGCCCATTTATCTTCTAAACGTTCAGTTGCTAATTGCTCGTAAAATTTATATTTAAAAATAGCGTTTTTATCTATTTTATCTATGAAATATTGATTTACTCCTTTTCCAAAAATTACATCTCCCCACCAGTCTTTACCGTTTTTATGCATAGCTCTTACTCTAGTATTTAAAGTACCCTGTATAACAACAAAATCTCCTGGGGATATTTCATCATATTTAGTTTCGAAACGTTCAAAAATACTTTCGTTAGTTGTACCTCCTTTAGAAAAATTACGAACAGCAATAGAACCGTTAAAGTGTGTCATCCAATAAGGTACATCTTGAATAATATTATTTCCTTGAGTTTTTTCCCAATCTATATAATCTTGACATAGAGGAAAAGGTTTTTTATGTTTTGTCCAATCTGCTAAAAATGAATCACCAAATATATGAATAGTACCGCTCATGTTATTAATTTTTGAAATCTTTCTTTATAAGGTTTCCATTCAGGTAAATATTCTGTTATATCAACTTTTCTCTGTTTATCTACTAATCTAATAAAATGATAAAACTTACCTTCGTCTTTACTATAAATATCTTTTTGTATTTCAATTTTTAGTCTGTCTATCTCGTCTTCTTCCATATATTTTATATTATCTAATATTAATTTTTTCATTTCTTCAGGAATTAAACTTACATGCAAATGAGAAGGATAGTGTACGTAGTTATGAGCTATAATTAAGTTATGGTCTAAAGTAAATTTTTTAAAATTATCCATATTAAATACATTTAATGCACTAACAGTTTGACAGACTTCTAAATCAAATATATCTCTATATTTCAAAATTTTATCAAAAGATTGCATTATTTGATTCCAATTAGACGGAAACCTTACATAATAGTTTCTTTGATCAATATCATCTATAGAAAGATGTATTCTAACTTTTCTAAAATTTTTCCATATTTCTATAAATTTATCAGGAAACTGAGTGCAATTAAGACTGTAATGAAGATCTATACTTTTACTTTTACCCGATTCTATAAATTTTTCTAAAAAATATCCGTGTTCTCTTATTAAAGTAGGTTCTCCACCATTTATCCATACTTCTTGTAATCGATCACATTTAAGGTACAGTTCATCATAAAATGCATGATCTCTATACCATTCAGTTTTAATATCATTTCTAAAGTATTCTTTCTCAAAAATAGTACCTTTAAATGCATGTAAATCTTGATGCCATCTATTTGAAGAAAAAGGATTACATGTAGTACATTTTAAATTACATACAGTACCTAATCTTAATTCAACGTATTTATAGTCTACTTTTTTTAAAGAACCATCTGGGTTAGTATTAGGAAAACATTCATCTATAAAAGAAGCAAATTTTTCATTAGATTCATGTCTTTTAGAAAATACTCCACCTTCTTCATATTTATAACATTTTTGGCAGACTTCAGGAAATTTTCCTTCCATCATTTTTTTTCTAACTTTATTAAATCTATCGGAGTTAGCTATTTCGTCTAAACTATCTTTAGAAAGAAAAAGATGTTGGTTAGGATCTTCTTTTTTTGCAGCTGTAGATACTGCATCAGTCATATCAGTAATACAACATGGAGTTACTGTTCCTATAGGATGGGTTGCTAAATGTATCCAAGGAAGAGTACAAAACGATTTAGAAGGTATTTTTATATTGCTCTTTTCGTCCACCATTCTAGTACTTTATTATTTTCTGAGTATATCTTTTCTATTACACCTTCATTTTTTCTCCATTTGTCTACTTTCTGTAGTCTTTCTTTTCCTAGTTTAAGACCTTCTTGCCAATCTGGATATTTTTCTTGAAAAGTTTGACGGTTTTTTAAATCTTCTAAACAAGTAATCCAGTAAGAATATTTAGGAAACTTTTCTATTTTAGGTTTAATATAATTTAAAACATCATCTATACACTCATTATATAATTCTCTTGGTAGTACTTGAGGGCACATCATAATACTACTATCAAAAGCAAAAGTAGTTTTTATTAAAGTATGTACATCTAATTCTAAACTTAAATCAAATAAATTTTTTAAACTAAATAAGCCTGGTGTTGTTATGGTAAGATCGAATGCTATACCGTACTCACCGTATTTTTCATTAAGAAATAGAAAGTCTTTAAAATTTTTAATCCATTGATCCCATTTTATACCATGTCTAACATATTCTACTATTTCACCAGTACCGTCTATAGAAGCACATATTTGAACCATTTTAAAATGAGGTAACATATCTCTTAAATCCCAATGCTTATAAGTAGTTCTTGAAAAATTAGTATTATATCGAATCCATACATTTTTAGCTAAATCATGTTTGATTAAATACTCCAT
>Ga0163110_10000577_pt1 | contig 17484 bp, 19 predicted proteins | sample CRUFie1St17metaG_FD_108703 | JGI IMG/M metagenome (GOLD analysis project Ga0163110, IMG submission 108703) | Marine microbial communities from the Costa Rica Dome - CRUD Field 142mm St17 metaG | ecosystem: Environmental > Aquatic > Marine > Oceanic > Photic zone | place: Costa Rica: the Eastern...
ATTAAGTAAATAAGTGATTTAAACAAACAAGCATTAATAAGCGGGGCGAGAGTCCCGCTTTCTTTTACACGTATTTGAACACAGAGGTATTACGTAGTGTTGCAGCAACATAAAGTGAAGCTGATTATTGCAGCTGTATTATTCTATTTCATTCTTGTTATTGCCAACCTACCCGCCTCACAAGTCATTAATCGCCTGCCTTTGCCGTCTAACGTTACTTTATTTGGTGTCAGTGGAACCTTATGGAATGGCGAAATGCGTTCTGCAATGGTGAACGGCATTCAGGTTAAGGATATTGCATGGAAGCTGAGTGCAGGAGCGTTACTTTTAGGCAAGGCGAGCCTAGATATTAAAGCGGGCAATGCAAGAGCCCCAGAGCAAATTGCGTTTAATGGGCAAGTTGAAGCATCATTATTAAGCCTTAATGTCACAGCTGAAAACGCGAAACTCTTTTTACCTACTCACCTCGTACTCGCTCAAGTGCCTCTTCCTCTTCCAGTGCAAGCGGGTGGGCGTTTTTATTTGGATGTTAGCTCATTAGAGTATGCGGTAGCTGAAAGCCACTGTGTTGCGATTCAGGCAAACGGAGGCTGGAATAACGCATCGGTATCTGGAGCGATGGGTATGATTGACTTTGGTCGCTTCGAATCCGCTATAACGTGTCAAGATAAGGTGGTTCACATTCAAATCGATCCAAACAATGTGCTCGGGCTGGATGTTTTGGCGACGTTAACTGGACAAGGGCAAGTCGGGGTGAAGGGGAAGTTTAAACCCAGCACATCATTGCCACAGGAAGTTCACCAGGCTGCACGTATGTTTGGTCGTGCCGACAGCCAAGGATTCTATCATATCTCAATGTAGGTGCTTAAATACGGCCTTTAACTGGCTTAATAAAGGCTGTATTTACTGATTCGAGGCGATTAATGATGCCTCAAAAAGGTTTTCATCACAGAGTTCTTAGAGAGCTTGAGTTTCTTAGTAAGAATAATGGCATCTGATGCGGATATCGTTTGCCTATTTCCTATTAAGGCTTTGATTTGCTCCTCTGCTTGTTTGTTCGCATCTATAAACTCTTGAGTACTCACAGACTCTGGCAACATTTTTTATTCCTCCTTTTACAATAAATCCAGTAGTTGATTGAATGTTCCATAATTCTTCGCTAACGCAATGACATGATTATGGGATGGAGAGGAAACACCTCGTTCCCAATTATTAATCGTACGTCTTGTTTTAATATTAATGGAACGAGCTGCCTCAGTTTGAGTCATTCCTGCGCTTTTTCTCCATGAACGTAATACGTCCCCGGTAATTTTAATGTCAGAAATATATGGATTCATAAGTAACCATTTAATCAGTTGGTGGTGAATTTAAATGTAAATCATGAATGAGTATATCGCAAATTTATAATGAATATTTTAATCCTCTTTTTAATTTTGTTGGGGATGGGAATTCATACTCATTAATATTTACCATAGTTATTTTAATTCAGTGTAGTGTATGTATGAAAAAATGATATGTATGCAGGGGTGCTGTTTAAGGTAAGTTATTACTTTATAAGAAAAATATCCTAGAGAATGTTTTGCTCCTTAGGGCTATAGGCGTTAAGGTAAAGGGGCTTTCATCGTTGTCTCCACTTTAGAGAGGTACTTATGTTGGAGTTAGATATAGATGGCGCCGAAACTATAAGAAGAAGGGTTAAGTATATAGTTCAGAAGGATTTTACAAACATTGCTCACTTCTATGAGCATTTGTACGGTGTCTCTCCAGAGAAGGGAAAACTTCAAACATTTAGGAATTATTTAAATAGAGGGAAAGTCAACGCAGATTTCTTACGATTGCTGGCTCAAAAAACGCGTATCGGTAGTATTACCTTGGAACGTTTGTTTGATGAGCGAGTGAAATGTGAGGCGTTGTTTAAGGACGAAGCCGCAGAAGTATCGTATTGATACCCACTTACTCGCTTTACCTATGCCCAAGCAATATTCTTTTTAAGAATAATTAATAACTTTAGTTTGGGCATCATTTTCAATTTTAATCTTTAATGAGTTACTTTTTTCTTGAAATGAAAACGGTTACATTAATTTTATCAATGTATTAATCTTGCTGTGATTTAAAAATTAGTTTCATCATTGATCTTACTTAAAAATATTAATGCGTCTTTTTTGATTAAATTCTTTTTGTCGTTTGGCATTTTAACCAATGTATTTAATGGCATTCTCATTCGATGGTTGCTGCTCAATTTATCTTCGTTTTCGAGCAAAAAGTGCCAATACAAATAATTAAATGGACAGGCTTTATCACCTTGCTTTTGTTTCACATCATAGTGGCAGTGATTGCAATAATCCGACATTTTATTAATATAATTTCCGCTCGATATATAAGGCTTACTTGCAAGCTTTCCTCCGTCTGCAAAAAGCGCCATGCCCGTTACATTGGGTAACTCGACCCATTCAAATGCATCAATGTAAACGGACCAAAACCAATCTTGTAATTCACTGGGTGAAACTTGGCATAAAGCGGCAAAATTACCGAGTATCATGAGCCTTTGAATATGATGAGCGTAAGCATTTTCTTGGGTCTCTTTTACGCATTGATACAAGCAATTCATCTTCGTTGGTTTGCCCCAGTAAAGCGAAGGAAGTGCGCGTTTCGCGTCAAAGTAATTCTCTCTTAAGTAGTCCGGCATGAATAACCAATAAATACCACGGACAAACTCTCTCCAGCCCAATATTTGCCGAATAAACCCTTCTGCAGCGTTAATAGGGACCTTATGCGCTAAATAAGCGTTCTGAGCCTTAATGATGATTTCTAAAGGTGTGAGTAATCCACAGTTTAAATATGCACTTAGCAGGGAGTGAAACAAGAAAGGTTCATCTTGTTTCATCGCGTCTTGAAAATCACCAAAGTGAGGTAATTTATATTGAATGAATGCGTCTAAGGCTTGAAGCGCTTGTTCTCGTGTAACGGCAAAATTGAAAGGCTCTACATGACCAAAATGTTCAGGGAAATGAGTGGAAACTTCGCGTATTACTTGTTTAGTGATACCGTCTGGCACAAAGTCCGGCCCTTGAGGTATGTCAACTTCACCTTTAAACGCTTTTTGGTTTTGTGCATCGTAATTCCATTTACCCCCGATTGGTCTTGAATGCGCCATCAATATGTTATGTTTCTGCCGCATTTCTCGATAAAACATTTCCATTCGCAGCTGCTTTTTCCCATTTGCCCAGGATTGAAATTCGTGATGCGTTGCAAGAAAGCGCGTGTCCGGCAAAATAGTAATCGGCAGGGCTAAACGCTGTTTCCAAGCTTCGAGTTCTTCCCGTAATCGATATTCACTTGGTTCTGTCACCACCAGTTGATTGATGTTGGTGTCCTTTATCGCTCTGGCAGTTTCGCCCAGTAAGCTGTTGGTATTTTGCGGATCGCTAATGGTGATGTAGCGCACTTTGGCACCCAGTTGTTTGAGTGACTTGGCAAAATGGCGCATTGCAGAAAAAATGAAAGCGATCTTTTTCTTATGGTGTTTTATATGGGTTGCTTCCTCCCTGACTTCAGCCATTAGAAACACATCGTTTTCGAAATCGGCGTGTTTCACAATATCAAGAGAGGGTGTGAGTTGATCGCCGAGTATAAGTCTTATTGTTCTTGGCATTCCGTGATAGCCCCATTTAAACATTGCTGCGAATGCTTACGGATTCTTGTTTGTTTAAGATTAGCTAAAATTCAGGGAAGTGGCGGACTGCTGCTTTAATACACAAAGTAAAAGATTAAAATGGCGAAATGAGGGGAATGAAAAAGAGCAGCGATGGCTGCTCGTTAGTTGATTTAGCCTTGCCAAGGATGCGAGCGAATGTCGTCCAATAATGTGCGGTAGTCTTCTACAGAAGGGAATTGGTCTATTTCTCGTGCAGGCTCTTTGCTATCCGGGTTGCTCACTGCAAGATTATATTGAATTCCGTAGGTTTGCGCTGCCTCAAGTATGCGAACCGTGTCATCCACAAATAGCGTATGTTTCGGATCAAATCCAAGGCGAGCTTGCAGTTTCTCCCACAATAATTGGGATTCTTTGGTTACGCCAAACTCGTGCGTTGAAATCAGCGTATCAATGTGTTGATCAAGCTGAGTCCGTTCAATTTTCAACGATAAACTGCCGGGGTGGGCATTGGTCACAAGTACCACTTTTCTGCCAGTTTCATGAAGCGCATCGAGAAACGGTAAGGTATCGGGGCGCATTTGAATAAGGTGTTTGATTTCCCTTTTTACTTCAGCAATATTGATACTGAGCTTTTCTGTCCAGTAATCTAGGCAATACCAATCAATTGTGCCTGCGACAGCTTCAAATTGCGCATAGATATCTTCCCTTGCTTGCTCTAGCGGAACGTTATCTCTTTCTGCTAACTTATTTGGTAAAAAGTCCAACCAAAAGTGATTATCGTAGTGAAGGTCGAGTAGGGTGCCATCCATATCTAAAAGGACGGTTTCAATTTCCTGCCAAGGTATCATAGGTTTTTAAATTTAATAGGGTTATAGTAGCTCATGATAGAAAATATGACTTGGTAGGTAAATGAGTAAAATAGATCCAGATAAACTTTTGCCGAACATTACTGAGCGTAGAATTGTTGCGCGGAGTAAGTTCTTTGCCGTAGAAGAAGTTGACCTCACTTTCTCGAATCAAGAAGAGCGTACTTTTGAGCGCATGGCGGGCGCTGGTCGTGGTGCAGTCATGATTGTGCCTTTTATCAATCCCGACACATTTTTACTGGTACGAGAGTACGCAGCCGGTACACATTCTTATCAAATCGGCTTTCCTAAAGGGCTAATCGACCCCGGTGAAGACGGCGCAACAGCCGCTAACCGAGAGCTTCAAGAAGAGGTCGGATATGCCGCAAATTCATTATCACTGCTACAATCAGTGAGTATGGCTCCGACGTTTTTCGATTCCAACATGGACATTTTTATTGCTCATGATTTGTACCCGAGTCAATTAGAAGGCGATGAGCCTGAGCCATTAGAGGTGATTGAATGGTCTATTCATGAAATACCTCAATTACTTGCACGAGAAGATTTTACTGAAGCACGCAGCATTGCCGCTTTGTTGTTAGCTGAAAGATGGAGAACTCAGAAATAGCATGCAAGATCTAAAATCGTTACTAGCTATTGCTCAACAAGCCGCTGTAGACGCCGGAAAACGTGTCATGGGTGTGTACTTGAGCGGTGACTTTGAACGGTTTAATAAAAGCGACGACTCGCCAGTGACCACCGCAGATTATCTCGCCAATGAAATCATTGTACATGCCCTTGAATCTGCCAGCCCTGATATTCCGATTATGTCGGAAGAGCAAAATAATGGGTCTTTGTCCGAGCGTAAAAATTGGAAACGTTATTGGCTCATTGATCCTATTGATGGCACAAAAGAATTCATTGGAAAAAGCGGTTACTTTGCCGTGAATATTGCACTTATTGAAGATAACGAACCTGTTATTGGTGTGATTTATTGGCCAACTTCTCGTGTTTTATATTTTGCTCATAAAGGCGGTGGCGCGTTTAAATCGGAAGCGGGCGAAATACTGCCTATTCACGTTAGAAAGCTCGATAATCCAGAAACCGACATTGTTAAAATTGCCATTAGCCGAGAACAACCCGTTGAGTGGGTGATGTCGAAAATGAACCCACAACGAGACTATGACACCGTGGCGCTAGGAAGCTGTTCGTTAAAATCGTGTTTTGTGGCAGAAGGCAAAGCCGATGTGTTTATGCGTATCGGTGAAACGGGAGAGTGGGATACTGGCGCCTCTCAATGCATCGTGTCTGAAGCGGGTGGCAAAATCTATTCGATTGATTTCCAACCTCTAACGTACAACCAACGAGAAAGTTTGGCGAACCCGAACTTTGTTGTGTTGGGCGATCAGAACGTAGATTGGAAACAAATCATTCTTTAACCCTTCATTTCAATTTAATCTAAAAGACTAGTTATCATGAAAATGCTTAAAAGTTTCGTGTCTGCGGCGACATTATTAGCCGTATCGATGAATGTAAGCGCCGGTTGGTTGTTAAATGGCGAAACTTCATCAGTTCATTTCGTTAGTGTTAAAAAAGAACAAGTGGCTGAAGTGAATCACTTCAAAACCCTGACTGGCAGTATTAATGAGAAGGGAAGAATGATCGTGGACATCGATTTAGCGTCGGTTGAAACGGGCATCGGCATTCGTAATCAGCGTATGCAGGAAATGTTGTTTGAAGTCACAACGTTCAAAAAAGCCATCATCAAAGCAGATTTAAGTAAGGTGTTGGCAAAGCATGTGAAAAAGGGCATGGCTGCTCAGTTTGCCATTTCTCAAAAAGCGTCGTTAACCTTGCACGGTAAAGTGAAAGAAATCGATGTCGACCTGCTTGTGAGTTATGACGGTGATAAAACATTGATGGCATCCGTCACTAAACCTATTTTGGTGATGGCGAAAGATTTTGATTTGGATGGCGGCGTTATGGCGCTGCAAAAAGTGGCAGGGTTACCGGGGATTACGCAGGCTGTGCCTGTGAATGCAAACTTAGTGTTCACCCAATAATGTAAAATGCTTAGAGCGTTGTCGTGTTATGGGCACCCTTTCAGGGCAACGTTTTTCTGTGTATATGAATAGTTAATAACAAAAGCGACGCCTCTAAATCTGTTTCTCATTTAAAGCGCTTCGCTTTTGTTTTTGTACTATTCTCATTCGATTTATTCTGAATAAGGTCGCTTATCTTCTTCAGCAGCCTGTTCAAATTGCTGTTGCTCAAAGGCAGCTTTAGAGACCACATCCACCGTTTCATGTAACTCACTGTATAACAGGACGGCTTCACCATCACGAAGCTGCTGGATAACTTGCGTGGTTTTTTCCTTTAGTGATGCCTCAATTTCACCGTAATCGGTGCCTTCGCGTAAAACAAAGGACTCCGCGATAGCATAGAGTGTGTCTGGGTCGAGGGCATCAACAGGAATTTTCATCGTTATTGGGTATCTTCAATTATGTGGCGACAGTATTAAACTTGTGCCAGTTGGTGATTTAAAAAGTTTTTGACTCTGTCGTGAAGCCAAATTTTAGGACGCCACGGTGAACCTTGCATAAACCCAACATGCCCGCCTTTTTCACTCAATTCTAGCCTAATGTGCTGAGATAAGTGCTCAGGTTTAGGCACAACACTGGTGTTCATGAAAGGGTCGTCTTTTGAATGAATAATGAGAGTGGGCGTTGTAATTTTCTTCAAATAATTGATGCAGCTGCTTTTGAGGTAGTAATCCTCTGCATTTTGAAAACCGTGTAATGGCGCGGTGATATATTCATCAAAATCACGAAAGGTTTTGACGCGATTCATAATTTCATTCGTAATTTTGAATTTGCCAAAATCAATTTGTCTAATTTTCTCGATGAAGGTTTTACGCATGCTGGCGAGTAAATAGCTTTGATAAATACGAGAAAACCCTTCGCTGATACTTTTGCTGCATTCCGCCAATTTAAACGGAGGAGAAATGGCAATAGCGGAATCAAAATAGCCGTGATTCGGCTCTTCACCAATCAACTTAAGCAACATATTAGCGCCGAGAGAAAATCCCATTGCCGATTGAATGGGCAAACCAAAGTTTTGTTTATGCAGATACTCTAAGAAGTAACGTGCATCCTCTGTATCGCCAGAATGGTAAGAGCGAGGTAAGCGATTAATACTGCCACTGCATCCTCTAAAATGCATTAAAACGACCCACCATCCATCTCGATTTAACTGCGCAATCATGTCGTTGGCATAATGAGAGTTGATAGAGCCTTCAAGCCCGTGGAACATTGGAACAATGCCTTTGCATTCATCAGGGCGTTGTGACCATGCTAGATCAACAAAGTCACCGTCTGGCAGTTCTAAGCGTTGTTGTGTGGTGTCGAGTGGTAAACGTCTTTGGAAAAAACGAGGCCAAATCGTTTGCACATGACGATTTCTTGCCCATAAAGGAGCTTTGAATGAAGGTATACTTTTAAATTTATTTTGCATCGTTTTCAGTTTGAATGAATGATTGGTGTTGGTTCTTCAAATCTAAAATCAACTGGTTTAATTTTGCTGTCACCACGCTATCTGCACTGGCTTGCACACTTGCATAAACAAGCAAGTTACTTTGCAGAGAAGCGAAATTGTTGTTTTTTTCTGCGTCGATTGCAATAAAAGATTGCATCGTTTCGGTAATAATTTTTTGCTGTTTGCGCTCTAATGTCAGCTCATCTTGCTTCAAACTTTCATAAGTATCGGTGGGTCCTTGTTTGGCATTACGGCGTAATATGCGATGTTGATGAAGTTCAAGTTCGCTGGGCTGTAAAGCGATATTAAGCGTTTCAAATGCCGTGTGTTTGAGCGCAATTTTAAGCGCATCGAGATAGCAGCAAAAAAGCAACACATTCACATTGCAGCGATGTTCATCTTGCAATGTTAAGCAAAGCGCTTGTATCTGCCCGAAGCCATACACGTTTAGTGCATAATTCCAATACTCGTCGCTTGAAATGATTGGTTGGCTCTTCATTCGCGTATATCAGTGTTATTGCGTTAGGCTGTCGTTGAAGGCTTGCTGCGCTGCTTCTAACGCTTCTTGCGCCTCGAACCAAGCTGTTTCTGCTTCATCTTTGGCCTTTTCGAGTTCGGCTTTATCTGAAAGCAAGGTGAGCAATTCGTCTTTGCGATCGTCGTTGTAGATGCTGGTATCCGACAAGGTTTCATCAATTTGGCTGAGTTTGCTATCGAGCTTTTGCATGTCCTTTTCTGAGCGACTGATTTGGTCCCTGAAACCTTTAGTTTGTTTTCTAAATTCTGCTTCTAGGCGCTTTTCATCTTTGCGGCTGATTCTTTCTGCTTTGGGCTCGGTCTCATCGAGAGTGGTCTCTCCATCAGGCATGATGGCTTGTTTGTCGGATTGCATCACCCACTGTTGATAATCGCCCAAGTCGCCTTTGAATATATCCACTTTACCCTGGTCGACCAAATAAAAGTCGTCGCACACTGAATTGAGTAGGTATCTATCGTGCGAAACCAGCAAGACGGCACCCGTATAGGTTTGCAGAGCGAATGTCAGCGCTTGGCGCATTTCTAGGTCAAGGTGGTTAGTTGGCTCATCCAGTAACAATAAATTGGGTTTACGATAAATGATGAGCGCCAGCACTAAACGGGCCTTTTCACCCCCCGACATTGGGCCCACTTTGGCTAAAGCATCGTCACCTCTAAAGCAAAATCCACCTAAATAATCGCGAAGGGCTTGTTCTGTCGCGAGTTTATCCAGCTGTTGCATATGTTGTAACGGAGAGGCATCAAAGTTGAGCTTTTCTGCTTGGTGCTGGGCAAAGTAACCCACGTTAACCCCTTGGCTAACGGTGTATTCTCCAGACATAGGGGAAAGTTCAGAAGCCAATAGCTTCACAAGCGTAGATTTACCTGCGCCGTTGTGTCCGAGCAAACCCAGTCGGCTGCCTGGAACCAGATTGAGGTGAATATTGCCTAAGATGACTTTTTCACCGTATCCCGTTTGAACCTGCTCAAGTTTAATCAGTGGGTTGGGCGATTTTTCTGGTTCAAAAAATGCAAAACTGAACGGGTTTTCTTGTTGAACAGGAAGGATTTCTTCTAACTTATCGAGTTGTTTGACTCGGCTTTGCGCCTGCTTTGCCTTACTGGCTTTCGCTTTGAAGCGATTAATAAAGCTTTGCAGGTGAGCCACTTTCGCTTGTTGCTTTTCGTATTGCTGCTGCTGTAGGCGCAAACGCTGTGCTTTTTGTTTTTCAAAGCTAGAGTAATTGCCTGTGTAAGTTTGTAAGCCCTGATGTTCAAAGCTAAGAATATGAGTGACGGTATTGTCGAGAAAATCCCTATCGTGAGAAATGAGCATTAGCGTGCCGGGATATTGCTTAAGCCACTTTTCCAACCAAATTACAGCATCTAAATCCAAGTGGTTGGTGGGTTCATCAAGCAGGAGTAAATCGGAACGGCAAATCAGTGCTCGGGCTAGGTTTAATCGCATTCTCCATCCACCGGAAAATGCCGTAACCGGGTTGTGCAACTCATGCTGTTTAAAGCCTAAACCTTGAAGAATAATGGCAGCACGGGATTCAATATCGTAGCCACCTTCGATAGCTAATAAATCATGAAGATGTGCGATTTTATCGCCTTCGTTGTTGGCTTCTGCATCGGCAAGTTGGCGTTTGATATCCGTGACTTTCACATCGCCTTCAACGACATAATCTAACGCAGGGATATCTACGGCGGGTGTTTCTTGCTTAACCGACACCATTTCCCATGTACGAGTCACGTTTACATCGCCAGAGTCTAGGTTCAACTCACCTCGAATCATGGCAAATAAGCTGGATTTCCCGCAGCCATTGCGACCAATAATACCAACGCGCTGTCCCGGTTGAATTTCCGCAGAGGCGTTTTCTAGCAGCGTTTTTATGCCGCGCATGAGAGTGATATTATCGATCTTAATCATGAAATTGCGTTATCCCTTTTCGAAAGTCGCGCGATTTTACCCCGATAGTGCGAGCTAACAAAATTGTTTTACGCTTGGCATTAAAGGTATGATGCCGCGGCGCGGTGAACTTCTCCTGAGATCGCGCTGTAAATATAAGTGAGAAGTGAACGTTTGAGCTGAGGAATACATTGGATACAAAACGTAAAAAGAAGCGCTTTATTGCCGGGGCAACGTGCCCTAAATGCCAGTCTATGGACACTTTGATGCTGTACATCGAAAACAATGTTGAGAAACTTCAATGTGTCGCGTGTGATTACCAAAAATCTCAAGTCGATGAGAAGGTTGAAAGTAAGACTGGGCATTCTGACAACGTCATTGGCATTTTTAAGCCCGAATAGTGGTGGCATCAAATCGCGATTTTAGAGCGTCTTACTTTTGAGCTTCTTATTAGGGCTTGATGGCGAGAGGTAACGCCACACGTCTTAGCGATTAATAATGTGGTGGCGGCGTTTCTTCACTTTCGCTTGCCATATTGGATACCGACATGCTTTTAACTTTACTCACGACATGTTTCATCTGAAACTCTAGTGAGTGGATTTGGTTTTGTTGTTCAACCAGTGCTGTGTTTAACTGCTCGATGGTGTCCTCTTGAAAGGCGACCTTCATTTGTAACTCTTCAATTTCTGCTTTTAAGTCCGTGATATCCTGACTCATGATTTACCTCTTAATTGATATTCCAGACTTCTACCCAACCGCTGCTGCTGCCTGAGACCACTTGGTTATCTCCCATAAATGCAACGGCATAAACCACCGCGCTTTGGGTGAGTGATTTTTCGTTGGGCTTCACTTTCCAATCTTTTATTTTGGCGCCTGATTCTACATCCCAAAGTGTTAAGTGCCTATCAGGAGAGCCAGTTAAAAGTTGTTTTCCATCGGGAGAAAAGCGTGCCGAGCTGAAGATTTTCTGGCGTTGAATGTATTTTAATCGGCTGATTTCCTGCCCGGTTTGCAAATCCCAAATTCGGGCATGCTTTTGGCTATCGGCGGTAAAGGCGTAGCGGCCTTGGCTGTCTAATGCCACTTTGGTCACTCGACTGGGGTGGTCGAATTGATAGATGACTTGCCCGGATTGAGTATCCCACAGGTATGCTGTGTAATCGTTGCCGCCAGTGAGGGCGTAGCGGCCATTGGGAGATAATGCCACACTGTTAATCTTTTCTTGGTGCCCTAAAAATTCGATCCGACGGCCAACGCGATGCTCAAAGTAAAGCACTTTGCCATTGCCTCTTCCCACGAGTATGCCGTTTCCTTGGTTACTAACGGCAATGTCGCGCACACTAGACTCATCAATGCGCCAAAATCCCACAGGCTCGCCCGTATTGAGATCCCAAATGGCAAACGCGTCTCTGTCTGCGGTGACGGCGTGGGATTTATCAAATGAAATGTTAACTAAACCAATGATATTGGCGTTGTCATCTTGGTCTTGGTGATTCCATTGATAGATTTTTTGATTGTATTCTAGATCCCAAACAACAATACCTTCGTTATTGCTGGAGATAATGCCTACGCTCGCATCTTCAGAGAATGCACTGGCTAACGAGCCGCTTTTGGCATGTTGAAAATAATGGGTTGGCTTTCTATCTGAAACATTGCAAGCAGATAGACAAAAAACTAAGCAAATAGACAGCAAATGTTTCATTTTATATTGAATTCATGGTTTATTTTTCTCCATTGGGCGTTAGTATAAGCCCTTAGTTTGGAAACGTCCTATTCTTCATTTTGGTGAACTTCATCTATGCCCCTGGACTTTTCAACTCTCAGGTGTCGGCCAATAGAGCCCAAGCACTTTAAATAAAAACAAAAATTGAACGTTCATTATCGGAGATAAACATGAACAAAACGCTTTCAGTGTTGGCGGTTTCAGTAGTATTTGGTTTGACGGCTTGCCAACAAGATAAGGCGCAAGAAGCAGCTGCGCCAGCGAAACTAGAGACGCAAGAACAGAAAAATGCTTATGCGCTAGGTGCCAATATTGGTTCTTTCATCGATCAACAAGCAACAACGTATGCTGAAGTTGGCATTGAGCTGGATCGTGACCTGCTGATTAAAGGTGTAATGGAAGGTGCTGCGGGTAAAGCGCAGTTAACTGAAGAAGAAACACAGCAAATTTTACATGACTTACAAGTGGCTTTCCGTGACGGTCAAAACAAAAAGCGTGAAGCTGAGTCAGAAAAGAATAAAGTTGAAGGTGCAGAATACCTAGAAAAGAACAAGATGCGTGATGGCGTTGTTGTTACCGATTCTGGCCTACAGTATGAAGTATTAGTAGAAGGTGATGGCGAGAAGCCAGCTGAAACGGATACCGTTAAAGTTCACTACCACGGTACATTGATTGATGGCACGGTATTCGATTCATCTGTTGATCGTGGCCAGCCTGCTACCTTCCCTCTTAACCGTGTTATCACGGGATGGACTGAAGGTGTTCAATTAATGCCTGTTGGTTCTAAATTCCGTTTCCACATTCCAGAGAATTTGGCATATGGCGACCGTTTAGCGGGCAAGATCACACCATTCTCTACGTTGATTTTCGAAGTTGAGCTACTTAGCATCGAAGCAAAAGGCGACGACAAGTAATCGCTTTACTGCTTGACGGTAAACATTTGAGTTTACCGTCTCTCTAAAACTGTTAGCGGGTTAATCTGATTGCTAACAGCACCTAAAGCCAGCGCTTAATGCTGGCTTTTTAATTTGGCCATTCCCCTGATTCCGTCGGGACAAAGAACGGTTGCGAAAACCAATAGTAGCGCGGGCGCTGCGATTTACTGGGCGCTGTGCAATTAATGCGTGAGCGACCCGCTGGAAATTGTTCAGGACCACTGACTGAAACCGTATTTTCTTCCCATGCGAGTGGCAATGTGTCGCCTCGGTAATAACAAGCTACCTGGCTTGGATAAATATCAGCAAGGTCGATTTTTAATGTTATTGCATCCACTTCTCCAGCGGCGTTAAGAGCAGGCTCAGTGATAGAACTCTCTATTACAGGAAACGCCAAGCTCGCCATTTTGATTTTTAACGTGTTCAAATTGCTGTAAACCCCCGAGGCTGGGAAGCGAGGTAAAGCAGTGAAGTCACTTTCCGCGGAAATAGCACCGGAGTGTTGTGCGAACCCAATCATATTGTGCTTTTTCAGAAGCGCTTGAATGGCATTGTTATATTCGCCGTAAGGATAAGCAAAATAGCGTGGGCTGCTGCCGATGTAGCTTTCTATGATTTCCTCGGCAAGCAAGATATTGCTCTCGTGATCAGAAAGCCATTGCGCATCGGTTTTGCCTTGTTGCTTGAACAGTAAATGCTCGTGAGCGAGGTAATGGTTGGCGATGGTAACGCCTTCTTGCGACATTCGCTTTAATTCGGGCCAAGTTAGCAAGTTTTTACGTGTGCCTTGTAGTGCGGGGTTCACAAAAATTGTGTAAGGGAAACCACGGTGTTTGAGCAAGGGATGCGCGTTTTCCAAAATATTGCGGTAACCGTCATCAAAGGTAATGGCGAGGCTGTTATCTGGTAGTGTTTCGTTATTTCTCATTGCCGTTATCACCTTTTCAAGTGACAGCACAGTATAATGCTGGGAAATGTAATCTAGGTGCTCGGCAAAGCGCTTGGGTGTAACAGATGTGGAACTGGGTGTACTTTCACTGACGTGATGATATTGCAGAATGACTGCATGCCCTTGAGCGGCAAACGCTGCTGTACTTAATGTGCTCACTAAGAAAGCAAAAGTAGCAATAACGGTGCGTGAAATGTTAATGGGGGCTCTCCCAAAGTTCGTTTTCATTATATTGTGACGTGAAACGTCGCAGGTAACTAGAGTAACAGACATGTTTTTATCGGCACAGAGCCAAAGAATCTTTGCCCTTGCGATCCCTATGATTATTAGCAATATCACGACGCCATTAATTGGGCTGGTGGATACGGCGGTCGTTGGTCATATGGATGACGTCGGTTATCTCGCGGGTGTTGCGCTTGGTGCTTTAATATTGACGCAGCTCTTTTGGCTTTGTGGCTTTTTAAGGATGTCTGCGACGGGATTGTCTGCACAGGCAAAAGGGGCACAAGACAGCACTGCCGCATCGCAGGTACTGTGGCAAACCAGTGTACTGGGTGGTGTGATAGGACTACTCGTTCTTCTATTTCAATCTCCTCTTTTATCGGCTGGATTGTGGCTTGCAGAAGCATCACCAAGTATTGCTCAGGCGGCGAGCGAGTACTTTTCTGTGCGCGTGTGGAGTGCGCCATTTGCTTTAATCAATTTAGCTTTGATTGGTTGGTTAGTCGGGCAGCATGCACACCGAAACATTATGAAGATTCAGATCATTGCCAACTTGATTAATGTGGTACTGGATATTTTGTTTGTTTTCGTTCTGGATTTAGGGGTATTCGGTGTGGCGTTAGCGAGCGTGATTGCTGAGATATCCATTTTCATACTTGCGTTAAAACAGGTGCTCAAAATAAAAGGCATACATTTCAAGGCCGATTTTCTTCATGCTCATTTTTTCAAAGGTATGCTCGCCTTAAATGCCAATATGTTAGTGCGTAACTTGGCGTTGCAGCTGTGCTTGGCGTTTGTCACTTACAAAGGCACAGCTATGGGGGAGCTTATTGGCTCAACCAATGCCATTATTCTCCAGTTTTTCACACTGATTGCCTTAGGGCTAGACGGGCTAGCTTATGCAACAGAAGCCTTGGTAGGGGAAGCCAAAGGAGAGCGATCTCATTCCAAGTTTAATCAAATTGTGAAAACGGCAATGGGGTGGTCGCTGGTTTTTGCTGCGCTTTATAGTGTTTTATTCGGCATGGCTGGTAGCCTGATTATCGGGCTTTTGACGGATATTGAATCGCTGAGGCAATCGGTAGAAGGCTATATGATTATCATTGTGGTATTGCCATTAATTGCACACTGGTGTTTTTTATTCGATGGCGTTTACATTGGTCTGTCTCATGCCAGAGCTATGCGAAACAGTATGTTGGTGTGCATGGTGCTGTTTTTCTTTCCGACTTGGTATGTGTTGTCTGAGTATGAAAATTGGGGGCTGTGGCTTAGCTTTTTGATTTTCCTTGGATTAAGAGGGGTGACCTTAGGTGGTCACCTTCTCTATTTAAGCAAAAAGCAGCTGGCGTTTAGCTCGTCTGTTTAACGCGTTGCATTGCGTGCCAATAAGGTGCAAATCGTTTGTCCCAAATGCGCTGGTTGATATGCGCGAAAATGGCATATAAGCCATAAAAGAGCGCAAAAAACAGCAAAATGAGTGACAGTGAATGTAGGTTTGTCATATCAACCCACACATCTTTCATAACAAGCAGTGGCTTTTCGAATAGGTTGCGGCTTTCTAGTCGTTGAACACGGCCTAAATACACACCAATAGCACACGCAAAATGAATAAGCGGAATAAACCACTTTGCCAATTTGAGGTAGCCCTCCTGCTTAATGTAATTGTGAGCTAGCTGTATAGAGATCACATAAAACTGGAAATTAATGACCATGTACAGCAGGTAAATAGGGAAGAGAACAAACACCAAATAGGCGATGGAATGCGTACCCGATTGAACTGCGCCAATGAAGTGGATGATGTCGGTTAACGTGTAAGCGGCGTTGGGTAAAAAGGCAATAAATACGGCGCACAGTATCCACCAAAGCCACGTTCTTGTTTTCGCTACCACAAAAAGGTATAGCGCTAAAAAGAACGGGATTTCGGCAAGAATAATGTTTTTTGCAACGGTGAAGTGAGCTGGGATCATAACCTCGTTCCTACATAATACAGGGTTAAGTTTTGGCAACGGTTCAGGTATTGCCGTTCATCAATAATCAAGCTAAAAAAGAGGCTCTCATGAGTAACCAGTGAGAGCCTTTTATTGTGTTTAAACCGCTTCAGCTGTTTGTGATTTTGGTGATGGCGCTTCATCGTCCATGTTTGGGGTGAGTTCGAAGTCGGTATTAAATCCGAAAACTTGCCCTGCCCAGATGAAGGTCTGGCATACCAGTACGCCAAATGGAATATAGCCAAAGTAGCCTAATAACGGCATATCACTGAAGATATGAATCACGTCAACATAAGGGATGTTGTAGTCCCAGTAATTAGGGTTAGTGGGTGTGTCGATACCCAAATGTGTGCTGCCGTAATTCCAAAACTCCCACACAAAACCATTGAATAAAGATGCAAGGCCCATTAATACACCGCTGCTCCAATCGCCTTTATCGGCAATTTGAATAAAGGTGTTGTCGATTCGGCAGTTAATTAGTGTGCCTGATAGGATGGCAAACGGGCCAATCCAAACAACCCAGAAGAAGGGGAATGGCCATATCACCATTAAGGCCGTTAAAAGAGCGCCTGCAAAAATGAGCGCGTTACCAGAAACCTGCATTTTCGGGCCGTTTTTGTAACGTGCAGGAAAGTTAGGGAAGGTTTTAAATAGAGTGTACCACTCAAAGAACACCACGGTAATTGTGCCGTACGTAATCAGGAATTCAACAACCAGTAACCAATAAGGCCACGGCGCATCGTACGCTTGCGGGTAGTACCAGTTGCCAAGAACAAAATAGTCATAGAATTCGAAGTAAACCCAGCCGATGGCAGAAACAATATAAGCAAGCGCCATTAACCTTGGCTTGTTGGCAAGCAGCGATACGCCGTTGTTGCGTCGGTAAACGATGCCATCGAGTACCATAATGAATCCCCACCATAAGGGGGTGAAAGACCAATAAACTAAGTTGCCAAAGGCGGTAGAGTGAGACCACATTAACCACCAGAAAAAGCCCATGGTGATAAGGCCAACCCAAAACCACCAAGGAAGCGGTTTGCGGTTAGTTGGCATGGCCATGGGGGCTTCGCCCTTGAATCCAAACCATTTGGGGAAGATCAGGAACAACGTAAAAATAAAACAGAGTATGCCAAGGATAATAAAGACGGGGAGGTTAAACCCGGGGAGATCTTTCGCAGTGTACTGCGGAGGAAATTCCATGAACC
>Ga0163110_10000578_pt1 | contig 17473 bp, 13 predicted proteins | sample CRUFie1St17metaG_FD_108703 | JGI IMG/M metagenome (GOLD analysis project Ga0163110, IMG submission 108703) | Marine microbial communities from the Costa Rica Dome - CRUD Field 142mm St17 metaG | ecosystem: Environmental > Aquatic > Marine > Oceanic > Photic zone | place: Costa Rica: the Eastern...
AAGCCCAACTTATACCTATCCTGAACCAGGCATACACCGCGTAACCCTCGTCCTTACTTCGGATTCGGGTTGTGTACACCAAACCGTTCGAAATGTCACGGTCTACGCCCCACCACCCGAACCCGTCATTCAAGATGATAGCATCTGCTTGGGCGAAGAAGCAATCCTTACCGTATATGCTCCTTCCGATATAGAAGTACATTGGTTCGATTCGCCTACAAGTACAACGCCTTTCTTCTCTGGCAATTTCTACCTTACACCGAAACTATTAAGCGATCAAACCTTCTATATTACTACGGTATCAGGCCGACAATGTAGTACGCTCACACCTGCACCTATACAAGCAATTGTATTTGGTGATCAACAAGCCGAAATACAAGCAAGCGAACAAACAGTATTCCTCCCCCTCGCATTCGTCGAATTCAACACCACAGATACAGCAGCCTATGCAGCTTGGCTATGGGACTTCGGAGATGGCGAAACTTCCACAGAACCCGAACCCGCCCACCAATACCAATATGCAGGCATCTATGATGTCCAACTCACCGCAACCGACATAAACGGATGCGAAACCAATGCGAGCTATCCAGTAGAAGTCAAAAGGCTCGTCAATCTATATGTCCCCTCTGCCTTCACCCCCAATGGAGATGGCCACAACGACCTCCTACACATTGGCCACAGCGGACTCATCACTTTCCAGTTCCAAGTCTTCAACCGCTGGAACAAACTCGTATTCGAATCCGACAATCCCGACTTCGAATGGGACGGCCTATATGAAGGCAAAACCCTCCCCGATGGCGTATATGTCTATCGAGTCAAAGCCTTATCTTTTGATGGCAATGAGGTCAATGAGTCAGGAACCATCACCATCGTTCGATAAAAATTCACTACATTTTTTATAAACAATAGGGAGCTGTTCAATCGAACAACTCCCTATTCCTTTTTTATGTACCTTTAGTCGAACGAAACCAATGGAACATGCTAACATCTATACTCGAATGGATATTCGGCAAAAAACGTAAGCAACCAACAAACGAACCGAGCCTTCAACCAGGCGACAAAGAGGTCTTCCTAGCAGGAGGCCTAGTAGTATTCGACCATAGCACAGAGTTGAAAAACTTCTTCGCCACACACGCAGTTAGTAGCTTTGATATTGCCCAAAACTATTCCTACTCCATGCACCTAATATATGGAGCAAACAACCTCCTTCGAGCAGCCTATGTCCACACCTTCGGCAGGCAAGCAGGCTTTTCAGGAGTAGATGCAGGCATTGCTACACATATATACAAGCACTGGCCAACGCACACCTGTTATGAGATGCGTCGAAACGATACAGGTCCCCACCAACTCGGCGGCCAATGGCCTCCAAACATCCAACTAGACAAGCAGGATATACAATGGCCTTTCCAATACATCGGAACCATTCGAAACGAAGATCCCATCTTCGAATGGCTCCCCTTCGACTTACCCATTTTCTATCCTGTCCATACCCCCATCGAAAAGCTTTGGGTTGATTACACCAATCCACACCACCCTCACGTTATCAAAGCCGAATCATCCCCCTACCCATACCGCTTAGCCCCCAGCTTCAAGAATCCCGACTTCCGCATCACCTTCCAACCCCAATCTTTCCGCCTAGCCGACCTCTCCATTGCAACCCCCGACTTTAAGTTCGAAAAAGAGTTCCTCGGCTATGCAGGAGTGCCCGATTGGTTTTGCCAATACAACGACCCCGACATTCCTGTATGTCCCCAAAGCGGCCGAATGATGCAATTCGTCTTCCAACTCTGCCTAGTCGATGGCTACGAATTGGAAATCGAACATGTATCTCACCCACATCCCTCAGGAGATAAAACAGGCCTATCCATCGGATACAATGAAAACATCTATGTATTCTTCTCTCCTTTTAGCCATATTGCATGCATCCTCCAAAGACCCAATAACTTCTGGTAAATGAAAATCATAAACTCCCTCTCACGCGCAGAAAAACAGCTCATCAGCTCCCTCGGTTGGTTCAGAACCCGATACGCATTGTCAATGGGCTTATCATCCGACCGACTAGCCACCCAAGAAGCCATTGAATTCTTTGGCAATGCATGGATAGGCGAATTCAAACAAGACTGGAAACCAGCATTCGAAAGCCTCCAACAAAAGGGCATCCTCGAATACACAGGCTCCGAATACCGCTTCACCTCTGCAGGCCAACAACTCCAGAAACAACTGGCTCACATAGAACCTTTCGCCCGCTACGAATACGACCAATACTTCTCCATGGAGGGCAAAAGCAAAGCACACCAAGCCTTCTGCCAACGAGTCTACGGAGCCCCCCTTTCTCAACATGGCCTAGTGGATATACACGAACTCTCTCTCCTACAAAAAGCACTGGAATCTCACAAACCCCAATCCATCCTAGAAATTGGCTGCGGCAATGGACGACTCTCCGAATCCCTATACGATTCCTACCCAACCCATTATGTAGCCATAGACATCTCCCCCGAAGCCATCAGAATCGCCCAAGAACGCGCCCAATCTAAACCACAACTCCATTTCCAACTAGGAAACATGAACGCCCTAACCTTCGAAGAGGCTTCCTTCGATGCCATCCTATCCCTAGATACATTCTACTATGCCGCAGACCTACCCAGCCTAGTCCCCAACCTGCTCCGCATCCTCAAACCCAAAGGACACCTATTCGTCTACTTCTCCCATTGGATCATGAGTACAAAGGAAGCAGACGAATTAGCAGGCAATAAAACCCGCTTAGCCCAAATCTTAAACCCACTAAATTGCTCTTACACCTACCAATCCCTCACCGACTCCAGCCTCAACCACTGGAAACGCAAACTAACGGTATTGGAAGAAATGAAAGAGGAATTCATTGCCGAAGGCCAATTCGAACTATGGGATTACCGCTACCGCGAAGCCAATCGATACGCCAATTGGGGCGATGACCTATACAGCCGATACTTCTACAGCATCTCAAAGGAATAACCCATGCGCCATATAGAAGCATGCCGAATAAGCCTCCTCCTGCTCCTCATATTCTCTATAGGATGCTCCCACAAAGAGGGCACCCTACAAACAATCACCCACGCCCAATTCAAAAGCTTTGTAGACGAAACCCACTACATTACCGATGCAGAGAAATTCGGCTGGTCATTCGTACAAGAAGACGTCTACAACTTCCGTGTTGTACAAGATGCCACTTGGAGGCTCCCCGACGGACAAAGCCCTCCTGCTTCTCCCCAATTACCCGTCACCCAAGTAAGCTATAACGATGCAATCGCCTATTGTCAATGGGCAAAGGTATCCCTGCCCACCTACCAAGACTACTGGGAATACATCCAAACAGATAGCCGCAAGGTCGTCTCCGAAAACAACGCCCCTATATCAGAGGTAGACAAAGTCAATGTCTTAGGCAATGTATGGGACATCACCCAAACCACCCTAGGCGACTCCACCCGATTAGCAGGAGGCTCCCTATTCTGTTCCAAATACAGCTGTCACGGAACCGTAAAAGAACGAGAACTCTATGTAGACAAACAAACAGGCAACATCCACATAGGGTTCTCAGTCATTGTCTACCCTAAAAAATAATCCCCATAGAAAACCGAACACTATGACTCTGCGTACGGACAATCGCCTTGAATGCCTTGCTCAACCCTAGACTATAATTAAAATCAAAGTTGAACATCCCAATATCCACCTGCGTCCCCAACCGCATCTGAAAGGTCGGACTAATAAACAAGGTCTCCTTAGGCCTTAACCGAATCGGGTCATCTAGCACAGAATCAGCGATAGTAATCTCTGACTTAATCTTAAAGTCCGTCACAATCCCCCCATACACAAAATGCTTAAAAAACGGCTTCTGATACGTAGCATACCCTACCGTAATCGGAAGCTCAAAAGAGTTCAACTTAAACTCGATATCCCCTACCGCCGTATCGGGTAGCGTTATCCAATACCGAATAAAATCAAACCCAATCTCCCCCATTGCCTTCTTCCGAATAACCCGAAACCCAAACCCTCCATGCACCCCCGCAAAATACTCACTATCAAGCGAATCCACCTTATAAATATAATTCAATCCCTGTATCCCCACCTTCGCCTTCAAGTGCATATTAGGCCGCTGCGCATACAACCCACAGCTCACCAACCCCAACATCAAACATATAAATAACTTTTTCATCATTGCATTCATACCTTAAAGATTTCACCAATCTATCAACCTTCAAACTCCACCATTTCTCATATAACCAACTATAATACCCCTAAAACACCTCTACATAAACCAAAAGCAGGGGTTGTATAAAAACTCCCAAAATATCCACAAAGGGAGAGGCCAGCGTGCAGTCTCCCCTCCTCGGGAGGGGTGAGGGGGTGGGTAAGGTACTGAATGGCGAGTATAAAAACCTCCCCACTAAACACTTTTACTACAACCCCAAGATGTACCGTAGCCTTGCGGCTTCAGCCCAAGACGCCTAAGAGCATAAAGCCACATAATCCTCCCCCACTAAGCAGGAAACAAATACTCCTTACCATCAATCACAAACTTATGATCCATAATACGAGGCCACATCGGCTTCTTCGGTAGATTCTCCACCTGCCAAACCTCATGCTTCTTCTGCAACTCCTCAAACAACTCAGGCATCTCCTCCTTCAGATTAATCTCCTCCGATTTATCCTTCTTCAAATTATACAACTCCGCCCAACCATCCCGCACACTCAAGATCATCTTATAGTCCCCATCCCGCATCGCCCAAACATGATCAGCCCGCCAAAAAAGCTGCTCATGAGGAGCCCCCTCATCCTTCCCCGTCAGGAACGGCAACAAATCCACCCCATCATACCTCCGATCACTCGGCAACTTCCCCCCAGCATTCAAGACCGAAGTCGTAAAAATATCCGTCGAAGAAACAGGCTTCTTATACCGAAGCCCCGCAGGAACCTTCCCCTTCCACTTCATCATAAACGGCACATTAATCCCCCCCTCAAACTGCATCAACTTTCCCCCCTTCAAAGGCCCATTATCCGTAGCCCCCGTATAAGACGCCCCCCCATTATCACTCAATACATAAATCAACGTATTCTCCTCCAAGCCCAAATCCTTAATTTTCTGGTGAATCTCCCCAATAGCATCATCCAAAGCCGATATCATCGCATAATACACCCGCTTATTCTCATCCTCCACATGACCATACTGACAATAGTAATCCACAGGAGCCTGAAAAGGCACATGAGGAGCCGAAAAGGCACAATACAAAAAGAAAGGATCATCCTTATTCTCCTCAATAAAATCAAGCGCCTTATCTCGAATCGCAAACGTCAAATACTCCTCCTCCCGTATCACCTCCCCATTCTCCGTAATTGCCCCCTCACCATTCCGCCCATTCTTCCACTGATGCTTCGCACTAAAACTATCATGATAATGATTGATAACCCCCGTCCAATGCTCCTCAGGAGTAAACCAAGAAAAAGCCCCATGAAACCCATACTGATAATCAAACCCCCTATGCTCAGGCGCATGATTCTTAGACGATCCCAAATGCCACTTCCCCGATATCCCCGTCTGATACCCATACTTCTTTAAAATCTCCGCCAAATTAATCTCCGTCGGCGGAACCCCCTGCTTATGCACCTGCCACTCCTTCGGATAAATAGGCTTCGAAGTCAATACAAAATCACCCGTATTGGTCAAATACTTGCCCGACAAATACTCAATCATATTCGTCGGATAAAACTCCATCAACTGCGTCTCAAACCCATACCGATTCTGCACCCGCCCCGTCATAATCCCCGCCCGCGAAGGCGCACACGTAGGAGCCGTCACATACCCCTCCTCAAACACCACCCCATCCTTCCCAATCGCATCCATATGAGGCGTATGTATATGATCCACCCCATAAGCCGAAACCTCATACTTCCCCAAATCATCAGCCAACAAAATAACAATATTAGGCCGCGAAGCCATCCTCGCATCCACAGCCTCATCCATAAACGCAGCCTTTCCCCTCTTCTTCTCCTTATCCCATTTAATCCTCCATTTAGGCGATCCAATCGTCAACGGATAGCAAGCCGCCAACAACAATCCAACTCCAAACAGACAAACAGCAATTCGTGTAGAACTTTTTCCCATAGTAAAACAATTTGTGTGCGCAATAAAATAAGTACCCCTCTCCCCAACACCTACAATGGGAGAGGCCAGCGGGCAGTCTGGGGTTGTATAAAAACTCCCAAAACACCCACAATGGGAGAGGCCAGCGGGCAGTCTCCCCTCCTCGTGAGGAAGGTACTGAATGGCGAATATAAAAACCTTCCCACTAAATACTTCTCATACAACCCCAAGACTTACTGTAGCCTTGCGGCTTCAGCCCAAGGCGATTGTGAGCATCCTAAAATCCCCATACTCCCCCTTAAACAACCCCTATAATAAAAAAACAGCATCAACATAGCAAAGCCCAAATCCCCCTTGTTCAATTCACCTTCAATACAATCCTAAATTTCCCCAACGAAAACAGGCCTAATGACTCACATAAGCCATCAAGCCTGTTTAACAAAACCCTATATCATAAAGACCTCAAATACTAATCAACCAATACCATTCGGCGAGAATCAACCTCAACCCCTTGAACATAAAGACTATAAATATACACACCAGCAGGAATATCTCCCGCAGATAATTGGATACGACCATAACCATATCCTTCAATAGGATAACGTCCAATAACCTTACCCGAAAGCAACTCAGAAACCACAATCTCAGGACTAAGACTACCTTTCGCCAAGAAATAAGGAAGATCTGTTTTATCATCAAAAGGATTAGGTTTATTTTGATACAAACGTGACTCAATAGCTTGATTTTCATCAGCTTCCGTATCAGCCAAATTCGCACCCTCCACCTCATCACCTAAACCCAGGAAAGCCAACATTTGCTTAATCTCCCCCAATTCGGCCTGAAGATTATCTATAGTCTCTTGCTGATTGAGCAATAATTCCTCTTGAACAATAAGCTTCTCCTCTTGAGAGATCATTCGTTTATCTTGAGCTTTCAACCCCTCAATCAGTACAGGAATTAACCCAATATAATTCACCGCTTTATACCCCTCCACTTCCTCAACAAGCTCAGGATATACCTTTTCAAGTTCTTGAGCAATCAATCCAAGTTCCCTTTCCTGCCCCATCATCTCTATATCTTTCCATTGATAACTCACACCATTCAATAGACGAATCTTCCGCATAACATCTTGTAAGGGTTCAAAGTTTCGCTTCAATCGACGATCCGAATATTGGGTCAAACCTCCTTGAATCCACATATCCCCATTCTTTTTAACATACATCGTATTTGAACGAGTATCATTGTTAAATCCATCACCTATAGTAAAGACATAATCATTCACATCCCAAGCGATATCCGAACCCATATCCTGATTATATTGTCCAATGGCCAAGGATGCAAAAGACGTTTGCGTACCCATCCCCATAGCCGTTGAATTATTACCTAGAGCTTCCGAAGATTGCCCCATAGCAGTAGCGTAGTTCCCCGAGGCAGTTGTTTCCCCACCCATCGCAACTGAATAAACCCCCGAAGCCTTAGAGACCGCGCCAACTGCAAAGCTGAAATCTCCTGTAGCTTTAGCTGATGCCCCCATAGCTGTAGAAGCCAAACCCGAAGCACGCGTACCAAAGCCCAGAGCAGTTGCCCCTTCTCCCAATGCCTCATTGTTACGGCCAATAGCTGTTGAACCATCAGCAGTAGCCTGACTAGATAGACCAAAGGCCGTCGAATATAAACCAATATTCGCATCATCCCATTGAGTCCCCATAACAGTTCCTGCCCGTAGAGCAGCTTTTTCAGGAATCCACATCATACGAGTTCCTGCCCCCGATAGGGGTGTTGCTCCTGTAGTCCCATGGAACAATACAGCTCCACTCTGTACTTCTAGTTTAGCAATAGGAGTAGAGGTTCCAATACCCACCTCTCCTATATGGTATATAGGGCTTGAAAGGCTATCCCCTCCAACAAACCCCCAATCATTATCCGAACCAATTGACCCTATAAGAGCCGCAAGATCTACTGTATGGCTCACTCCTGCTTCCACAATTTCAAGTAGGCTTCCAGAAACCGTAAAAGTCGAAATGAGCTCATTGCTTGGGTCTGTATCTCCTTGCACAGCAGTACCCAAGACTAAATTCCCGTCTATATCCGCTATGACATTCCCACCTCCTACCAAAGCATCAGACCGAATTTCACCTGCAACATGCAGCAGGGCTTCAGGGGTTCGAGTGCCAATTCCTACCATCCCTGCACTCGGAGCAAGATACACCCCCTCTTCTCCTTCCGCTTGAATCATATCAATAGGAAAGCCTGATTGAGGGATAAAACGCATCTTGAAAGAAGCATCAGGTAAATCAACCAAGTAAGATCCATAATCAAATATCGCCCAACCAGCAGAACTCACCTCGCCTGCTCCTGTCATCTGTAGCCTAGGAGCGAAATCTGTATCAGCACCCGCCTTCAATGTAAAACGGCTATCTGCCGAAGCAGTAGTCACCTGAGTATGATGTCCATTGCCCCCTCCAGAAGGATGCCCCTTCACTTCTAGACTATATCCATTGGGAGCTAAATCATCATTCCCTTCAATCTGTAAAACGGCTTGTGTACCAAGACTATTACCGACAATTTTCACCTTCGCATCAGGAGTATCCGTTCCAATCCCCACATTCCCCGAGTTATAATAAGCATCATTCCCATTCAGGCTCCAAATACTATTTCCTCCAGCACCTGAACCACCTAACCCAGTGAGCATTACACTGTTTCCATTCATAATACTCAAGCTTCCTGAAGCCGAATCCCAACTCAAGGTCTGTTCGTCAGTATTATCCAAATACAAACTCAAATCTATAGAAGTGCTACTCTGAGATAAACCAATACTGTTCCCTATTTGCGTTAGGTCTTGCAACTCATTACTAGGATCAGCATCCGCATCATTTGCATCCACTTCCCCTGCCGTAAACATAAGCCCATCCCAAATAAGAACCTCTCCCACATCTACATTCGAAATGTCCACATCCCCTAAGTTCCCTATAGAACAATTCAAAAGGCTATCACAAGTAAAAAGAGGAGGAGGACTACAAATCTCTAGCAAGCTATCAAGTGTAAGGGTATCTTTACAACCAAGGGTATCCGTAACAACCAAGGTCACATCATATATCCCTGGACTAGTATAGACATGACTAGGATTCGCACTAAAGGAAATAGTACCATCTCCAAAATCCCATGCCCAATCCACAATAGGAGAAATCCCAGTAGACTCATCCGTGAATTGAACCCTAAATGGCTCACAGCCCTGTGCCACACCAATCTGCGCTACAGGAGGAGGATATACCACAATATGTAAAGGCGTAGCCGAGGAATCCACACAACCATCTACCGTAAACACAGTAAGGGTAACCGTATAGTTCCCAGGAGTTGTATAAAAATGAGGAGGAGGATTTTCCAAATTTGAGGTGTCCCCATCTCCAAAGTCCCAATGATAAGCTGTAATAGGATGATCAGCTGGTGCTGAAGAAGTATTTGTAAAGGTAATCGCATCTCCCAAACACACAGCAGGAAAATCTGCCACAAAGCCTGGATTTGGCAATGGATAAATTTGAATACTATCAGAAGACGTTACTACAACTTCACACTCCGCAGTATCTTCTATAATAAAAGTTGGCACTGCGATCGTATCTAAGAAATAGGTATGAGTAGTAGAAGAACCCAAACCAATCGTTCCATCTCCAAAGTGCCATGTCCCAGAAACGGCTCCTTGGGTAGTAGATTGGAAGAATACCTCTAGCGGACTACAACCCTCTGTTGGGGTAAAAGTAAAAGAACCTCTAGGACCCGCGAGATTAACAAAGGAGTTTTCACACAACGTATCTCGACAACCTTGGGCATTTTCAATCTCCAAACAAACATCATACTCCCCCGCAACCCCATAAAGATGCTGTGGATTTTGCAAACTAGAGCTAGTTCCATCTCCAAAGTCCCAATCCCAAGATATCACATCGGAACTAGAAGAGTCTGTAAAGCTCACTATCAATGGCGGACAAGTATCCTGAGTAGGAGAAGCCCCAAAACCTATTGTAGGAGAACTAACCGTTACATAATTGCTTCGAATGATAGAGTCTACACACCCATTCGCATCCGTTACTGTAAGGGACACAGAATAAGTTCCGCCAGTGAGATAAACATGAGTTGGATTCGAAGCAGTCGAAGTAGTTCCATCTCCAAAATTCCAAAAGTAGGTATCCGCTCTTTGTGATAAATTATTGAAACTTACAGTGTGTGGAGCGCATCCAAAGGTAGGAACCCCATCAAAGTTTGCTATAGGATTGCCAATTATAAGGGTATGTGCCGTCGTATCTACACAGCCTGTAGTACTAGAGTTATCAACTGTTAAAAGAACTGTATATACCCCATCATTGGTATACGTATGGGTAGGATTCTGTTGAGTTGAGGTATGCCCATCCCCAAAATCCCACAACCATGAATCGGGAGTAATAGATTGATCAATAAACTGAATCGTTGCAGGAGTCCCACAAGCAGGATTCGGATTCATGGTAAATTCAGCTGTTGGTAACAGAATCGTTACATCCCCAGTACGTGTCAAGGTATCAGAACATCCATAGTTATCCACAATCATAGTCACATCATACACACCTGTATCCGAGTACTGGAAACAAGTCTGTCCATGAATTGGAGTAGTAGCAGAAGCTCCAGGGCCTCCAAAATTAACATCAGTAGTAGTACAAGAATTCGTTGGAACAGGAAATACCAGAGGAGTCAAACATACATTCTCACTCACACAATATGTATGGTCGGGATCAAACTGTATCCAGTCAATTATAGGAGGCGTACCTGCCATGATATACTCATCTATTGTGATAGTATCTCGACATCCGCTAACCGTTCTAATAACCAAGGTCACATCGTATTTACCCTGCTGGGTATACGTATGAGTAGGGTTTTGAACAAGAGAAGTTGTTCCATCCCCAAAATCCCAAATCCACAAATCAATCGAATCACCTGTGACCTGACTCAAATCCTGAAAGTTCACCGTAAGGGGAATACAACCCTCCCGAATAGGAAAAGCAGTAAAATCAGCATGCAGTTCAGAAATTTGTACATAGAAAGGGCGGATCTCATTGTCGCTACATCCCGCAGCATCCGCAACTGTCAAAGAAACAGTATAGTCCCCTGTTGCAGTATATGTGTGAACAGGATTTTGTACATTCGAGGTATTCCCATCTCCAAAGTCCCATAACCAATTGGTAGCACCTATGGAGGCATCAAAAAAATCCATCGTGAAAGGAACCTGACAGGATTGTATAGGTCCCATAGGAGTCGCTGTAAAATCTGCTAATGGATTAGTATTAATGTTCACCGTTACAGTTTGAACAATCGTATCTTGACACCCTCCAAAACTAGCACTTGCAGTAGCTATCAAGGTAACATCATATGTCCCAGATACACCATAGGTATGACTAGGATTAGCATTCGTAGAAATCAGTCCATCTCCAAAATCCCATAAATAAAAAGAAGCTCCACTAGAGGTGTTCACAAAATTTATAGGTTCCCCTAGACAGACTGTGGAGTTCACTACTGAGAAATCTGCCATTGGTATATCTTGTATCTGAACATAGTTATTCAAATTTGTAGAGACAGCACAACCCGAAGTATCTGTAACAGTCAAGTTCACAGGGAAGTTGCCATCCATCGTATAAGTATAAGTCGGGTTCGCCTGAGTAGAAGCCCCTCCATCCCCAAAATCCCATAGATACGTATAAACACCTGGAGGATTCACATTTGAAGTAAATGATACATCATGGGGAAAATCGCACCCTAGTCTCGGAGTTCCACCAAAAGAAACAGTCGGAGGGATAGAAACCGATACCAGACTATCAATAATCATTGTACTCTCACAGCCATTTTGATCCACTACCACCAGCGTCACATCATAAATTCCAGGAATAACATATGTGTGAAAAGTAGTAGAAAAACTACCTGGCCCCTGTACAACCCCATCTCCAAAATCCCATTCCCATGTAGCAATAGGTGCATCTCCCAAAGTCGAAACATCGGAAAAATTAACAGTTAAAGGGAGACAGCCACTTACGGAATTCGCTGTAAAATCTGCCATAGGATTCGCAAAGACCGTAATCAGGCTCGTTCTCGTATCCGTATCACAAATCCCTAATGCGCTATTACATACAGTTAGGGTAACCGTATAGGTACCTGGCACTGTATAAATCACACTGGGGTTCATATCATTAGAAACGCTACCATTTCCAAAAGTCCACAATACACTATCAATAAAACCTACAGACGTATTCGTAAAACTAACAATTAAGGGAGTACAACCCGAAGTCGGGCTCGCAATAAAGTTTGCAACTACCTGCGCATACAACAAAGAAGGCAAGCAAAAAAGAGGAACAAATAGTAGGAAAGTAAATATCCGCCGCATAAGAAATTCGATTTTAGTTCAATTCTTTTAACTCAAGGGTAATATACGTAATACAGTGTATCGATTCAATCAACAGAATCAACTATTGAGAGTAAAATGTTTTTACCCCAAAGCAATAGAAATCTGATTCAAGCCTAATCCAAAACTCAAATGAGAATACATATGTCCCTCCCTCCAACCACCACCCCACAAACTCCGAAAACCGCCCCATAATCTCCGATAGACATCCCATAAACTCCAGTAGAGGGGACATCAACTCCGATAGCCGCCCCATCATCTCCGACAGCCATCCCATAAACTCCGATAAAAGGGCAATAAACTCCGATAACCTCCCCATCATCTCCGATAAACATCCCATAAACTCCGATAGAGGGGCAATCAAGTCCGACAGCCTCCCCATCATCTCCGACAGCCATCCCATAAACTCCGATAGAAGAGCAATCAACTTCGATAAACATCCCATCATAAAAACAAAAAAGCTCACCCCAGAAGGAGCAAGCCTTTTACAATAGAAACACCAAGCACTCTAATATCTTATCTCATTCCACGAATACGAATCAATGGAATCGGATTTCTATAACGAATATTCGTCCCCGAAACGCGGCTACTACTACCCCGACGACCCGAAACCTGAGTCGAACCACCTGAAGTACTACCCGAACTAGACTGACTCGTCACCTGAGTCGTAACCTTCGTCTGAATATGCGAACGAACCATCTGACTAATCTCCCGTCTCTGCTCAGCCGTTAGCGTAATATCCGTACCACTAGTAGTAGAATCCGTAGAAGTTCGGCGGATAGTCGCCTCCAACTCACCCTGGCCATTCGCCTGTCCAGAAGCATTGTAGCCAAGCTCAAGCTGCAACCCTTCCCCAATATTCAACAAGCGTCCCAAACGACCTGCAACACCCAACAAACTAAGCAACGAACCTAAATCAGCCGTACCCGAAGCCGAGCCACCCAAGTTAATCTGTCCCCCCAATGAAAGCGCACCTCTACCCGTAAACTCCGTCTCCGTCGTACTCGTACTACTATTATGTCGTCTTACAGCAGCATTAACAGCAGTCGTAACCGCCGTATTCAACTGTGAAGTAATCTCATTCGTAACCTGCGTAGAATTCTGAATCTGAATAGAACTATTCGAAGTCGTACCTGTAGTACTACCCGCTTGAGCGCGCGACTCAGAGTTTTGCTGATACTCAAACTGCTCCTCCGTTCTCTCCGAACGAATGTCAATCATCGCATCAATCATCTTATTAGAATCAATCGTATTATACCGAATAGCAGGCAATGAATAACGCGTCAATCGACTCGTACCCGTCGACTGCAACCGCACAGCATTCAATGATCCCCGCGTCAATCGACCATTCCCCTCCTGCTGAAGCTGCCGCTCAACCTCTCCCACACTACGCGCCGTGTCCAATAGCCCATCTAACTGGCTCGACAAATGTCGCTGCACACTACTTCGCTGGCTCGAAGGTACCTCATTGCTAAAGTCATACTGCAACCGCATATTCCGACGCGTTCCATACCGAATCGTCCCCGAAACCTCCCCATCCAATCCAGCAGGGTGATTCTGCGGCCCAACCGCAATCGATCCCGACGTCAAGGGATTCATCCCTCGGAAGGAAACCGTTGGCGGAACCTGAATACCTTGCGCATTACTATAAGGCGAAGGACGCATATTGAAGGAATCAATCAACAATACACTATTGGCTTTACGCGTATTTGGGGTCCGACTACGCCCCCGTCCCGAAATTGTCTGATTATAATCAATCATCCACAAAACACTATGCTGCCCCCTACTCGCATTCCCATTACTAGCCGTCGAACTAGAAGTCGTAGGCTGCTGCGTACCCGTTGAAGGCGTTTGCGTAGTCGTAGAAGGTGTCTGCGTAGGAGTTTGTGTCGTTGTAGAAGGAGTCTGAGTAGTCGTAGTCCCCTGTCCTTGAGTTTGCGTCTGAGTCTGCGGCTGTGTCTCCGATTGAGGCGTCGTAGTAGGCGTCTCCGTCTGCGTACTCCCCTGCGACTCAGTCTGAGGCGTAGCATTCGTCGTCTGCGGATTCGTATTCGTCTCCTCTCTCTCATCCCCATTTCCCTCTCGCTGAATCACTCCCTTCCGCTGAACAGGTGCTGTTCCCGTACTCCCACTAATCCCCGCATGCTTCGACAAAGAAAAAGGCGTCGCAAACTTTCCTTGCGCAACCTTCTCACCCATCCGATCCGCTTCCCCCTCCAAATGCTGCTCATTATTCACCGCATATCCCCCAATCTGCGTATTCGCCTTCACCTCTCCCTTGCGCTGCTGCACAACATGCGTCAATTCATGCCCCAACAATGACATCCCCGCAGAATTATTCGGATTATATTGCCCCGACGCAAAATGAATATCATTCCCCTGCGTAAAAGCCAACGCATTCACCTGATCCGCCGCCGAAGAATTCGTATGAATATTCACATTCGAAAAGTCTGTATTGAAAGCGCCCTCCATATGAGATTGCACATTCGGATTCATCTGCTGCCCCGAACCCACAGAACGCTGAACAGGCATCTGCTGCTCTACCCCTCCCTTACCCTTCGTCTTCAGCTGCAAAGCCTCTTCTTCCTTATCATCATCCGTAGACTTTCGCTGCAAAGCATTCCCTTGGAGTTGAAAAGGAGGAGGCGCAAGGCGACTAGCACTCTTCTGCTGCTGAACCTGCTGATTCACAGCAAGCGCATTCACCAATTGCTCAGGTTTTAACAGATTTTGAAACATAGATGGATTGATTAGGTAACCACTCTATTATAATAGACGAAATAATACGACTTTCGGTTTACCTACCAAACATATAATCTCCTACCCACCTCCAAAACAATAGGAGAAGCACCTAAGTGCTTCCCCCATCATATAACCTATCGTATATAAGATCAATATCTCGTCAATCAATCCCAGCAACTACTACCCAATCATCACCGTAAATTCCCCCAATACGATCACCCCTCCATGCGCCGTCGTATCCCCTACCCTAGCAGCAGGCATCCCCCCTATCATCACAGAAGTAGACCCCATAGCAATCACATCAGGAGGCCCACTACACGTAAGCATATCCCCTACCCTAGCGGCAGGCATCCCCCCTATCAATACAGTCGGACAACCTGGCCCTATAATAGGCCCGCCTACATGAGGTACAACCCCCGTTACCATAGGACAAGTATGCATATCATTCAATCGTGCAGCTGGTGGCATAATACTGAAATTAAACGTTGATGAATTCTATCTTAAATATACACCGCGATTCTTCCCTCTACAAACCCTAACGAACAAATTTCCCATTAGATTCCTTTCAATTAAACAGCCTCCCTTCATTCCCTTGTTACGTTATAGTAAAGAAGTTTGCATACAAGGCTTTTTTCTCTTATCGTATGTTGAACTCTTTCAACTTACATACTAACAATTAGTTTGGGGAACGCTCCCTTTTCTAGTAAGATAGAGGCCGAAAATATAGGTCATTCGCAATACCTGATCTTCTAACCAACCAAGGATTCGTAGGGATACCCGAAACATAGTGGATAAAAACACCAAACATAAAGAATCGCGTTGCATAGGACGCAACTCCGAAATCGACCAGCTCAAATTCCTCCTTCGAAAGGAACGATTGGTAGTACTCACTGCTCCCAATCAATCAGGCAAGTCTACCCTCATACACGAAGGCTTAATACCCCTCCTACAATCTGATGGCTTTCCTGCACAAGCAGGTACACAATGGAAATGTATATCCATCATCCCTGCATTCGACATCATGAAGCAAATCGCTAAGGAGCTAGCAAATCCAGGCATCTTAAGGGCTTCTGATGAACGAACACGACACGATTACGAGGAACAAATTGCCCATACCCTAGACAATTCCCCCAAAGGCCTCATAGAAGTATACCGCGAATCAGCCTATGTCCAAGAATACAACCTCCTCCTAATGGTAGACTCCCTCGGAGCTAGCCTTGCAGGAGGCCTCAGCGAAGATGAATTAAGACAATTCATCGACCTCGCAAACAACACCATCCAAGCAACGGAATACGGCATATACATCCTCCTCGTAATCAACACCCAATACCTAGACAAATGCCGCTCCTTCCCCCTCCTCAATACATGGATCGAGGACAAGGGCATGACCCTATACCCCCTCAACCAATTCGAATTTGCCAAGGCAATATACCAGATCCTACAACAACAACTAGGCCTCAGAGAGGAGGAAATATCTGAGGAGCAATGCGAAACAGTAGTCGAGCAATTAGGCGATACACCCGATCAGTTCATTCGCCTAACCGAACTCCTCAACTACTACGACCGCACATATTGGATACAAAAAATACAATCTCCCTATAGAAAGTTCGTATACGACGAACCCGAAGATGATGATACGCCCCCACAAAACCGAATCAAACGTATCAACATCCTCAAACCCAAAGAGGAGGAGGACGAACAACCTCCAATAGAGAAGGTCGACCAAACTCCCCCTCCTCCCGATCCCGAACCCATCGAGGAAACTCCCATACAGGAAATCCCTGACCCCGAACCTCCTGAAGAACCTGAACCTATCATCGAGGAACAACAACCTCCAATAGAAGAGTCTCCCCCTCAGGATAAGGACGAACCAGAACGAAAACCCATTCGACGCATTCGAATCAAAAGGAAAAAATAATCTATATAAACAAAGGCAACACACCCTATTGCCCAACTATCAAGTAAAGGAATTATGAATATTACATTCTCCATGATTGAACCCCTCCTCGTACATGCCGAAGAAGATGGTTCACAAATGTATTGTGAGTTTGAAGTCCCAGGAACAGGAGAGATTGTTTCCGCAAAGGCTTCAATCAAACGACTAAACACCTTAAAGAGTCAATTTACACGCTCCCTAAAACGGAACGCCATGTATGAAGTCCGCCGAATGGCAGGCAGATTCATGCGCCAACTATTTGGTAGCG
>Ga0163110_10000580_pt1 | contig 17457 bp, 15 predicted proteins | sample CRUFie1St17metaG_FD_108703 | JGI IMG/M metagenome (GOLD analysis project Ga0163110, IMG submission 108703) | Marine microbial communities from the Costa Rica Dome - CRUD Field 142mm St17 metaG | ecosystem: Environmental > Aquatic > Marine > Oceanic > Photic zone | place: Costa Rica: the Eastern...
ATCCCTTACTGATCCTTCTTTCGCTGGCCAAGTTTTGACATTCACCTACCCTTTAATCGGTAATTATGGCATCCACATAAATCGCTCAGAATCATCATCGGTGTGGCCGCGAGGTGTTGTTGTTAGACACGCAATGAAAGATCCGGACCACCGTGATTCAGTTGCTACAGTCAATGATTTTCTTCGACTTCACAACATTCCCGGAATTGAGGAAATCGACACACGTGCGATAACAAAAAATGTTCGAGAATTAGGAACAGTATTGTGCGTTTTTGGTCCGCTTGAAAAAGAGGGACAAATGAAGCAGAGGCTTGCTGAGTTAACCTCACCTGAGTTAGATGATTTAGTAGATCTGGTCTCAATAAAACAGTCGGTAGTTCTTAACCCGGGAGATACTGATGAACTTGGTCGTCAAAAACCTAGATTAGCGGCGCTAGATTGTGGAATTAAATTTAACATCCTGCGCAGCCTTTGCCACCACTTTGAAGTGATTTGGTGCCCTCCTGACATACCATTTGATGTGCTGGTAAACGATTACAGCATTGACGCATTATTTTGCTCCAACGGCCCAGGTGACCCAGCGCATCCGGGTAAGGCATCTGCGGCTAGAGTTACCTTAGCTATGGCAGTTAAATCCGGTTATCCAGTAATGGGCATTTGTCTAGGTCATCAACTAATGGGCCTTGCATCAGGTTTGAAAACCTACAAAATGCGTTATGGTCACCGTGGTGCTAATCAACCGGTTGTTGATCTAGTAACCGGTAAAGTACAAATTACCAGCCAAAATCATGGATTCGCCGTCGCAGATCCAGAGGCTGGAATGCTTGCTGCTCACCCTTCAGGAGCAACCTCGCCCGACACTGAAAATCTGCACGGTCAAGAGGTAAAAGTCCGATATATCAACGCTAATGACAGGACCGTAGAGGGACTAGATGTCACCAATAAACCATGCTTTACTGTCCAATTTCACCCCGAAGCCTGTCCTGGACCTCATGATGCAGAAAGTTTGTTCAACAGGTTCAGGCAAATAGTAGATAATCATCTGGAGGGTCAATAAGTGCCTAGACGAAATGATTTGAAAACCATCATGGTATTAGGCAGTGGCCCAATCAAGATAGGTCAAGCAGCGGAGTTCGACTTCTCTGGTAGTCAAGCAGTTCGCGCACTACGAGAGGACGGTTATGAGGTAATACTAGTCAATTCCAATCCTGCAACCATACAAAATGACCCGGAAATGGCAGATAAGGTATACATCGAACCACTGCTCGCATCCTCCATTAAACGGATTTTGGAAATTGAGCAACCATGTGCACTGTTAGCAGGTATGGGCGGTCAAACAGCGCTAAACATTGCTAGTGAGTTAGCACATTCAGGCGTACTGGACGAGTTGGGTGTCGAGCTGATTGGTTCCGACCTTGATGCGATAGATAAGGCTGAGGACAGGGATTTATTCAATAAGGTGTGTCAGTCTATCAATTTACCAATAAGTGAGGCTATAGCCTGTAATTCAATGGAGGAGGTAATCGATGCCTCAGAAAAAATCGGCTCTTGGCCTTTGCTGATAAGACCCGCATTTACTCTTGGAGGATTAGGCGGCGGTACTGCTTGGAATGTCGGTGAATTGGTTGAAATTGCCACCTTGGGTCTGCGAAATTCCCGTATAAATCAAGTCCTTATTGAGGAATCAATTCTAGGTTGGCAGGAATTGGAGTATGAGGTAATGCGGGATGAATCAGACAATGCAATAATCGTCTGTACCATGGAAAATATCGACCCGATGGGTGTTCATACGGGAGAATCAACAGTAGTTGCACCGTTACAGTCTTTTTCCGATCAAGACCATCAGATACTGCGCGACCAAGCGCTAGCATTAATCAGGGCCCTAAATATCAAAGGAGGGTGTAATGTTCAATTTGCTTTCAATCAGTTTACCGGAGAGATCAGAGTTATCGAGGTTAACCCGCGAGTATCTCGCTCATCTGCACTAGCAAGTAAGGCCACAGGCTATCCAATTGCAAGAATAGCGGCTAAAATTGCCGTCGGTTACACATTAGATGAGCTGCCAAACCCGATTACTGGGGATGGGACTACAGCAGCCTTTGAGCCAACACTGGACTATTGTGTCGTCAAGATTCCTCGTTGGCCATTTGACAAATTTAGAACTGCAGATAGAACTTTAGGCACATCAATGAAATCAACTGGGGAAGTAATGGCAATAGGAAGGAATTTTGAAGAGGCATTCCTCAAGGCGTGGGCCTCACTTGAGCAAGGATGTCCACATCCACGTCCGTTAACCAGAGCCGATGAGTCTGAAGGTGAAACAATGGCAGAGCGTGCCAATGAACCACTACCTGATGAAGTCTTAGTTGATTGGTGCAGTATCGCAACAGACCGGCGGATGGGGGCGCTCATCGAAGCGTTTAGACGCGGGTGGAGTGTAGAAAAGGTTCATGAAATTACTCGCATTACAAGATGGTTCCTTTATCGGTTCGAGAAAATAGCGCAGATTGAGCATGAGATGATTGAACTCTCATGCAACCCGACCGAAATCGACCAAGAAATATTGCGTAAATGGAAGTCTCATGGTTTTGCAGATTCTCATATTGCTGACGCGCTTAATTCTTTCCCAGCAAGTGGTTACAAGTCATTGCCACGAGGACGTGATGAAGATTCAATCATGCGTCGAAGGCATTCCTTGGGTTTGCATCCAAATTATCGCATGGTTGATTCTTGTGCGGCTGAATTCGCAGCCAAGACCCCGTATTACTATTCAACCTATGAGCCTAGTGCGGACGACGGAATTGATTACATTCCTAATTTGGCAGAGCGTACCAAAGAGCGTTTAGTAGCAATTGGTAGCGGACCAATACGAATTGGTCAAGGAATTGAATTTGATTATGGCTGTGTTCATGCTGTTATGGCGATAAGGGAAGCAGGCAAAGATGCCATTTTAATCAATAATAACCCAGAAACAGTATCAACCGATTTTGACACCTCTGACCGGCTTTACTTTGAACCTTTAACATTAGAATATGTCACTGAAGTTTTGTTACGAGAGCAGGCTCACTCCATTCTGCTACAGTTTGGCGGGCAAACTGCAATTAATCTGTCCCAACCGTTGGATAAAAGGCTGCCAGAGTTAGAAAAACTGGGTCTTGAATTGAAGATAGCCGGGACCTCATGTGATGCTATTGATGAAGCAAGTGACAGAGAACGGTTTGAAAAATTTGCCAAGCGGGCTGGCCTAACTATGCCAAGAGGAGCCACTGGGATTACAGCAGATGACGTGCGCAACGCAGTAAAGGAAATTGGTTACCCGGTATTAATTCGCCCATCATATGTTCTTGGTGGCCGAGGTATGGAGATATTATCCAACGATACTCAATTAGAAGCCTACCTAGGCGAGGCGTACCTTGCCCCTGACAAACCATTGCTGGTTGATGAGTATCTTGGTCACGCCACAGAGATAGATGTCGATGCGGCATCTGACGGTAAAGATGTGCTAATTGGTGCGGTTATGGAACATCTAGAAGAGGCAGGAATACATTCAGGTGACTCAACGTGCTTTATTCCCGCCCAAAATATCTCTGATGAGATGTTGGAATTGATTGAGGAGCAAACTAGAATCATCGGACTTGGATTGAACATAATAGGCTGCTTCAACATTCAATTTGCTATTCAGGGAAATAAACTGTACGTTCTAGAAGTTAATCCTAGGTCATCCCGAACAGTGCCCTTTGTGGCAAAGTCATCAGGATTACCTTTGGCTAGAATTGCCGCCAACATCACTATTGGCATACCGCTGTCGAAACAAACAATACCGCTCAGAACATCTGGTAATGTATGTGTAAAAGCACCGGTATTTCCCTTCATCAAATTGCGAGGTCTAGACCCCGCTCCTGGACCAGAAATGAAGTCTACTGGTGAGGTCTTTGGTTCACACCAGGATGCGGATGTTGCCTATCTAAAAGCAAGGCTTGCGACTGAAGTCCCAGTTGCTAATTCAGGTGGAGTATACCTGACTGTTAGAGATGATGACAAGGCAAATCTAGTACCAATTGCCCAGCAACTAGAGCAGTTGGGTTTTTCGTTGTATGCAACACCTGGAACGGCCGATATCTTGCGAGAGCATAATGTTCCAGTTGAAATTGTATACAGAATTAGAGAGAGAATGCATCCAGATGCTCTTGACCTTATGAGACAAGGGAAGATATCGTTTATTGTTAACGTTCCAACTATTTCAGGAGGAGCAGTGCGAGATGGCAATATGATGCGTAGGTTGGCAGTAGAATTGAACATTCCATTTGTCACAACAATTCGTGGGGCAAAAATGGAGGTTGCTGCCATTGCCGCAATGATGAAGGGAGAAATGGAACCAGTTAGGCTTCAAGTTAATTACTAATTTCAGCATTCATCGAATGCCTCAATAATGTATTTTGTTAGTGGGCTAGTCCATGCCAGATCACTTATTCCATCCTCACCGTCAGCAGCATAGATACGCACGACATCACGAACTCTGACATTCCCATCAGATGAGCGAGCTAGGATTGTTGCGGCCTTGATAGTCTTACCAGTTCCGTGAGGGTCATACACAGTGTCCAGTGCTTCCTTGAGGAACCAGTCGACTTTGCCGCCATCCTCGCCTTCATACTTTTTCTTGACTTTTTTGGCTCCGAACATACCCCCGCCGGATTTGGCTTTGGGTTTGTCCTTCTTGGTTGCCTTCGCTGCTGGTGCAGTGGTAGATTTCTTGCTCGACTTCTTACCACTAGGAGTTTTCTTTGCCGCATCTGGGATTGTTTTGTCAGCAAATTCTGCTGTTAGTTCTGCTCGAATCTCATCTTGCAACTCTTTACGGATCTCTTTGGTTAATTTCTTTCGTAGTTTTTCTTCAATTTTTGCCGTATCGGTTTTGTCGAGTTTTGCAAATGCGTCGTCCCGCTCATCTTGAATCGCCTGCATGACATTGATGTAATGAGAGGCCACTTGTATTAGCGCGGTTTCCATTGATGCTTCAAGCTGCATGGATACAACTTCACTGGATGAATCACGCCACTTTCGCCATTGGAGCATGGTATTTGCATGAATATCAGAGCCACACTTTGGGCAGAAACTGCGCTTTGGTGGTTTTAGAACAGGGATTGCCCTCATTGCATCAGGGTCGATACCCTCATGTTCACCGCTTGCAACATTATGGATGTGAGTAGAAGCTTCCATTCCCGTATCCATTGCAGTTCTGAATAAACCTTCATTCAAATCTAGCTTACCATCCTGAATCAAATCCCAGGCATTAGTTCCTCTCACAACTGCGCGAACTGCAGCATTCGCCGCAGGTGAACTCCCCCAATCGCGTGCTATGTTTGACTTGCTGGTGCTAATTTCAACCTCTCCAGCAGTAAATGCGTTGGATATGTCTACTTCTTCACCTTCAGCAGGTGCAGCAATGCCAAGATGGATTGGATTTGCCCCCTCTTCTATTTTGGCTATCATGTCGAATTTTTCCGCCATCGAAAGGTCGTCTCTCAAACGAATAACTTCTCTTAATTGATTTAGGTCGTGTCCAGTTGATGTGATTGGTCCCTGCACATTCATGTCGTGCCCGCAAGACAGACAATATTTTGCGGCGGGTTCGACATCTGCTTCGCAGATTGGACAGTATACTCCCGCCATGTAGTAACATGAATACCCCTATCATTTGAATGGTGCGGATAGTATATCCGATTTATTCTGGATTGTTGCCTTAATTCAGATATTCAAGGCATTTCTCGAACTGTCTTATCACCTTTGGCTTGTCCAACTCAGCAATAATTGGTGCTAATTTTGGGCCTTTCTTAGTTCCCATCAAGCATGTGTAAGCAACAGTGTATGCAATTCTTGGCGACTTTTCGATGGTTTTTGCTGATTCAACGATACATGTTGCAATGGCGTCTACATCCCATTTGCAGTCATTAAGCATCCTAGTTAAATTGGCTAACACCAACCCGTCATCATCAGATAATTCGCCTAATAATTCCGATGGGACCTCATCGATGATTTTTATTCGCATTTCATCGGGGAAATGAGGTGAGTTAATCCATGTCCGCATTTTTTTCAGACGGTCAATAAGCACACTTGAAGGCGGATTATTCTCACCCATGGACAGACTCTGCCAAACTTGGATGTCATCAGTTTTTGTCTGAGCTAGTAAGGCTAAGTGGCGGAATGATACATTGGAAGAGTCCGTGGTAGAGTTGTGCCCGACTGATGACAATCTAACAGCACCCATGAGGTCCTCAAGCTGAACTTTTCTTCGTCTAGACAGAGTTTCGTCGTCGAGTTCTGCCGCAATATTCCTAGCACAACTTCGTTCATAGTCATCTGCTAGATTTACTAAACTCATCCCTGCATCAAACTCGATAGCCTTGTTAGGTTTCGAACCAGCAATCAAGAAACGCAAAATCTCAGGTGGAACCAAATCCAGGGCTTCCATTGGCCCGATAGTGTTACCAGTGGATGAGGACATTGCTCCTTTTCCTTTCAGACTTATCCACTCATATACCAATGGTTGCGGTGCATCATAGCCAAACAATTGGCAAATTTCCTTACCAGTATCGTAAGAACCACCTGAGGCGCCGTGATCTTTACCAAATGCTTCACAGGTAACACCAATCCAGGCCCATTTGGCAGGCCAGTCGATTCTCCAAGGTAATTTTCCAAGTCCTAGCGTGATATCGGATGAACCACTATTACCAGCAGAATCGGTAAAGTGAACCAACGGATATTCATACCCCGTCACGGTTACTCCTTCAAGTGATCCATTGGCATCTAGCGGACTCCATGGAAACCAGTCCGACGGTAGTTCTCGCCCAGATACGCGTTCAATGATTTCTCGAATTTTATCAGCATTATCGCACGCTGTCTTGATGCATTCAGTAAATTTTCCACTACGGTAAGCAGCAAGATTTTTCACGATACGGGGATTAACACCGATTGCTCTCAGCGCATCCAAGAAAGGGTTTAGGAAGTAATCCGCGTAGCTAAATCCATCATTGGTAAATCTTTCATAATCTGGCTTTCCTGTATCATCAGGAGCTGGGATATTACCTATTTGATGACCGATGAATTCATGGTATTCATCAGCCAAAAACGGGTAAACTCTGCGTAATGGGTCTGCATCGTCAACAATGAATATGAATTCCACATCTAAACCAGCATCAATTGCTGCTCTAGATATCATTTCACCAGTGAGTATCTCTCTAAGATGGCCAATGTGAAATTCACCGCTTGGGGTAATTCCGGTGGAAATGATTTGCTTGCCACCGCGCCGGGACAAATTCACGGCAACTACGTCCGCCCAGTGCATTTAATCACCTTAAACAGATACCGCTCTTACAACGCCTCTCAGCGGAACATCACCAATTTCGTTCCTCATGGTTTTGTTTACTAGGACGATTACTAGTCCAACATCACCGCCGGCTTCCTTAATCGACGATATTGTTTTGCTGACAGTTTTTCCGGTTGATAAAACATCATCGATGATAACGACTTTTTTGCCGGATACCTGACCATACTTGCTCGAAAGAGAGCCAGATCCATCGCCTTTGTCAGTGGTTCTAAAAACAGTAAATTCACAATCTAGAATGCGCGCTACCTCGTGAGCAAACGAAATTCCATTAATTGACACTCCGACTATTGTGTCTATGTTATCATAACCTAATTCTTCATCAGCAACATCAGCCATGATAGTTCCAATTGCTGAGATCCTGCTGGGTCGAACACCAATAGTGCGCCAACCAATTCTCACATCGCTCGGACGTTCATCACCTTGACTTCCAGCGAGGAGCCATGAAATAGTGTCTTGAGAAAGCGACAATTCGTCCGCAATCTGTTGACTGTTGAGCCCCTCTTTTCGAAGATTCATTGCAGTCATTCTGAGTTCTTCTATGCTGACGACCATTTCTATCAAGGTATCCTGTGAGAATCATGTTCATCAATCCTTTCATCGAAATTATTACTCGTTATCTATTTGCTATACCAAGCATTGAATAGTGGAATACTAGACCATAGAGCATGGCAGACTTCGATTATGAGGCTCTATTGGACAGGGCTAGGGATAAAATCCCGGATAACATATCCAGTAAATCTCGATGGAAGTTGCCTGAGCCACAAATATTAATCGAAGGTTCAAATACCATCTTCAGAAATTTCAATGAAGTTGTATCTATGATGGATAGAGACGATAACCATGTTTACCAATATATCCTGAACGACCTTGGTACATCTGGTTCTCGAGATGGTCCAAGGGCTAGGTTCAAGGGTAGAATTCCTCCTAAGAGAATCAAGAAAACGATTGTCAATTACGTTAATTCATATATCATATGCAGCCAATGCTCTTCACCAGATACAAATTTTGTCAAAGAAGAAAGGACTACTCTACTAAAGTGTCAGGCATGTGGTGCAACAAGACCGGTAAAACTCTAATCTAGATAATTAACAATATCTACAACGGGTTTTTTTCTTACTTCTCTCGTTTTTTCTGGGTAACCTGCTTTTACAAAGCCGATTATTTCCTCAGTCTTCGAATCTATAGATAAAATGTCATAGGTTTCCTCATCCCTTGTGATCGACCCAGTTGACCACTGTGAACCAACACCATTCTCCCACAATGATAGCACCAGGTTGTGAAGTGCGCACACCGTGGCAGCATAATCTTCTTTTTCTCTAAAGGAATCTTCTTCGGTCTTCTTTGAAGTAACAGCAATCAATAACGGCGGCTGGGTAATTTTGTTTATTGCTCTTGAACAATCCGCTTCTAAGTTCTGTGAATTTTGCTTAGCAGACTTGATTGCCGCTAAACGCGATATTGTTGGAATTAGTTTAGTGCGAGTTGCTTTGCCGAGTATGTAGAATTTCCACGGATGTGTGTGCTTATGACAAGGTGCGTTTGATGCCGCTAGCAGGGCTTGGTTGAGTATTTCCTGACTAATTTTCTTCTCAGTGAACCGATATATGCTCCGGCGACTGTTGATTAGTTCCTGCAAATTGGCCATGCGAACACCGATTAGATTTTGTCAATCTTTGCGGCTAAGATAAAATCCGATTCATGCAAACCATCAATTTTGTGGGTCCAGATCATGACTTTCGCTCGACCCCAAGACAGCTCAAAGTCAGCGTGATGGTCCTCAGCTTCGCATATTTCACCAGCCGCATTGACAAAATCTAACGCGGTTTGGAAATCATCGAAGGTAAAGACACGCTCAATGTGATGGTCTGCAATTAGATTCCAATTGTTATCTATTTGTTCCATGAACGGTTTTATCTGATCCGTGGTCAGTGGTGGTATCCCGCCTTGGCATGGTATGCACTTCTTTTCATGTAGTGACACAGTTTCAGCCCCACAAATGTGAATCATCTTGTCTGCCTTTGACTTCCTTTTCGACTTTCTCGTGAAGTGATGACCTTCGCTTCATATCGGCCCTTTCGAATGCCAACAATTCTTTGTCATCAATGTAGGCCGGTCGGGTATGCGCAATTAAGGTGATTTTGACGATTACATCTCTAGCGATGTAAACAGTTTGTCCTGCGTCGGTTAATACCTCAATACTGGTTTTACCCGATGAGAGTAATCTACCTTTGATTATTGTATCTTCGTCTGCTTTGAACGCTCTTGCGTCGAGTAAGATTTCCACCAAATCATCTTTACGTAATCCGTGTCTTCTTTCCAACAGGTCACCATTGTGGACGCTCGCAATATCGGCAAGACTTGGAGAGCCCATCTGTTCCCAAATTGGAACAGCCCATGTTGGTAAATCTGAGTCGCTTGTTTTCTTCGCCATGATTGAACCTAACGGCGAGCGTTTTTTAACCTCGCTCTCAAAATGAAATATCAATTTGAAATATAGGGTATGGATTATTCAAGTATTGACTTCCAGCCGGTAACTGGGGATATTGTGAAAGTCTCATGGCGCGCCTTACCGACGGTTCTTACCAAAGAGGAGCTGCTGGACAAGGCCTATGCTAGGGCGAAGAAGGCTGCAGACAGAGTTGATGACAATGACCGAGTTTTCCGTGTGAGAAAACAACTCAATCGTATGATACAAACCGCTTCGGATATTCTGAGCACCTATCTCATGGACACCGTGAACCAGTGGCCTTCGTTAGATCAATCTCCACAGTTTGATGTCTCAATGATTGATGCATGTGTTGGTTGCGATGACTACCGTCATCATCTCTCGATGTTACAATGGGCAGCCAACCAGATTAGCAAAATTGCCACGCAGAATACGCGCAAGATTACCCGGACGGCAAAAATAGAATTGATGCATGAAGCGAGACGGGAGGCATATGGCAGGATATCTTCATTGATTGGACGTATAGGCCCGTCACTAAAGTGGCTGGGTGATTCTAGAGAGATTCTCAAGCGGCTTCCCTCTATCGACCAATTGTCACCCTGTATCGTGGTTTGTGGCGCACCAAATGTTGGTAAATCAGCCTTTATTTCAGCTCTAAGTTCTGGTAATATGGAAGTTAACCATTATCCGTTTACCACCAAAAGGATTCATCTAGGACATTTTACTTTCAGGCGACTACAATACCAAATGGTCGACACCCCAGGTCTTCTAGACCGCCCGATGCATAAGCGTAATGATATCGAAATGCAGGCGATTTCGGCTTTAGAGAATCTCGGTTCACTGGTGCTATTTTTAATCGATGAAAGCGAAAACTGTGGAATGACGATTGTAGAGCAGAATAATTTGTTGGAGGAAATTCTCGAACTTTTGGCAGAGACGACAGTCATGATTATCTCGACTAAGGCTGACATTCACCCTGAAAAGCCCGTTAATTGGGATGTGGTAAAATCTGCTGAGGAGGAATACCTGATGTCTGGTGAAGAACATTACAGTGAATTACCATTACTTATTGACCGCAATGGTTACATCACCATTTCTGCCCTCGAAAATGTTGGTCTTGAGGCCCTTAAAATGGAGATTGTTAGGATTGTAAAAGATAACACTCCAGTTGATCCAATGAATCTACCAGATGGCTGGTATAGAGCAGAATAATCACATCTGTTCCAATGGAGTTATGCCCAAACCAATCATTCCCGATTTGAGTAGTTGGGACGCAATTTCTGAAATTGCCAAGAAACTATGGTTTACTTTACCGCCTTTGATAACTTTACAATCTCGATAAAATCCGTTGTAATAATTTGCTAAGTTCAATAATTGACTAGCGAATAGATTTGGTCTATTCTGTTTGACAGACCGGGCAAGCACATCATTGTGACATGCGATTATTCTCAGTAATTCATACATGCTATCGGGGATATTAGATGTATCAATGTCATTAATTCTTGATAAATCTACACCTAAATCATGGCACTTTTTCGCTATAGAACGACTCCTTGTGTGGCTATACATAATAAAAGGTGCAGAATCAGAGTCAAATGATAATGCCTCTTCCCACCGAAACGTGAAACCCTTGTCCGGACTGACTTTGATAATATTGAATCTAACGGCAGAAGTTCCGACGGCCTCAGCGATCTGACTGATTTGTTGATCTGTGTAATCCGTCCGAATTTCTTTCACTACTTCTGCAGCATGAGCTTTTGCTTCCTCAAGCAGGTCATCCATGAAAACAACATTTCCCTTCCTTGTTGACATCTTTCCTTCAGGCAGTTTGATGAACGAGTAAAACAAAACCTCTGGTGTTTTATACCCCATCTCGCTTAAAGTCAGAGAGACTTGCTTTGACTGCAATTTGTGGTCTTCACCGAGGATGTTAATCAGATTGTCACACTGGGTGAATTTCCAGATGTGGTAGGCGATGTCACGAGTAGCGTATAGTGAACTGCCGTCTCCTCGACGGAAGTAGAACTCGGTTTTACCTTTCAAACCTCTCGCTCCGAGGTCAAGATATTCTGCACCATTATCCGCAACACCGTGTATGTCTAACTCAGTCAATTTTTGCATTACTTTACTAACGTCACCATTGGTTACAAATAGAGATTCTTTAGTAAATTCATCAAAGTATATTCCAAGTCGACCGAGGGTTTGGAGCATACCGTCAAGCACTGGTTGATACGCATTTTCAAATGATGCTAGAACTTTATCGTCACCATTTTCACTAGCGTGGACCATGGCGGCAATCTCTCTTTCAATGTCCTCCTTGTAATCATCATCATTACGCAATACTTGTGCCGCTTGATACCATCTTACTCTTTCATGGTCAGCTTTATTTTTCCAGAGTTCGTTAAGCGGTTCTCGGTCAGAAAGAATCTCTTCAACTCTTTCTGCGCTTAAATTTGCTAGGGCCCAAGCTAATACAGCAACCTGCTTGCCCATATCGTCAACATAATATTCAGCTCGCACATCATTCCCGTGCAATCTGTGTAATCGTACTAACGTGTCGCCTAGAATGGCATTTCTAGCCCTGCCGACATGAAATGGACCATTTGGATTGGCAGATGTGTGTTCGATTAACACCGCTCTGTCTCTAGACGGGTATTCGCCAGTTGCATCGCCAACTCTGATTTGTCCGGAGGCGACATAACTGGCGAGCCAGATTGGTGATACTTTGAAATTAAGATAACCCGATGTTGAATTGATTTCATCGATGACCTCGGTAGGTTCAATCATCGATTGCAATTTTTCTGCGATAAGATTTGGGGCCATACCCAATTGTTTAGCGAAAGCGAAGCAAGGTAGTGATAAATCGCCCATTAATCTCTCTCTAGAGGGCGCAATCATAGATTTCCAATTGCTTTCAGCAATGCCTAAACTCACCAGTGCAGGATGCAAAACCTGTTCGACATGAGGTCTCAAAATTTCCATAAAATCACATCACAGGGTATCGCAAAATTGCTGCTAGACCGCCAAATCCTTGCATCAATTGTGAACCTTCCTCAGTATCAGTTGAGATAAATGAAAGTTCAGAATTACCTTTTCCTGCTAAACCGCTTAATTCATCGATTAGCGATATGCTACTTAATTCAGTTACCGAATCACTTTTTGCATCGCATTTTGAACAAGAGGGCAATTCTTGGGTTCGAGTCAGCGATATGTTCCATTCATGGCCACAAGATTCACATTTGAGGTTGACAGAATTTTTACGCATGCCTTCAGAGATTAGCAGGGTATCCACAGCACCCATGTCCAATGCTTTCTTGATCATCATTTCTCCATATGTAGCTTTAGGGTGGGCTTTCACTAATTCCTCCAAAAACCGATTCATAAGTTGACGTTCAGCATCTAATTCTATTTCTCCCATTAGGGTCCCAGCGTTGTCTACTAGTTCTCTAACTCCGCTTTCATTTGAGTATCCAACATCAAATGTGGTTTTGGCTATTTTCTTGGCAATTTCATGATGGAAATAATCGTTCTTTACGACAAAGTCCTTGGTTGCACCAGGTCCACCAATTATTACTGCCTGTATGTTTTCGAGGTTCGGTAGCCAGTATGAACAAGCATGTTCCGTCGCTCGTTTGAAGAAATTATGCGCGGCTTCTTCAATTAGTCGCTCGAATCTTTGTGCAGATTGTCCACCTTGACGGTGCTTGCCCATAATGTTTGAAACCAAATGTTCCTGAACGTGGATTCTCTTGCCTGAAGCAATACCGTATGCTGCTTCTGCTCTATCAATGACGAATAGTGCGTATGACTTTTTGTCCACCAGCATATCCTCAAGTTGGGTGAGTTCGAAAGTAGAATCACAACGGTATCTGAATGACAGTAATTGCTGTGGTGGGTCATCGACGACAACATTGACCATGCGTGTTTTGTTGTTGCCGATGATAATTGCACCAACAAATAGGGCAATACCATTCTCACCAGGAGTCTTGAATCGGTTTAGGGTCGAGATTGCAGATTCAATTGCACCTTGGACATTCTTTCTAGTCCCTTTGGATTTTATGTTCGCAGCCTGACCGTGCTCATTTTGTAGCATTGTTCGAGCGTCAGAAATCTGTCGGTCAGGTGGGATAATGATGGTAACTAGTTCAGTCCCAAAACCTTTCATTTCTCGTAACTCTTCCAGCGCAATCTTGAGCCTTAATCTCTTGGTTGCGATATCTGCGTCACCTGACATAAAGACTCCTCTAGCCTGTGGGCATTGCATATAGCACTTGAAGCCTCGCTTTGCGGGTCTGCTAAATGGTGATTAATGCTGATCCACATGTGAAAATGATGGTATAGTCTAAGTGCTAGAACTATGACCAATAACCATGACACTGCCTCAAGTTATTGCACTTGGTGGCAGCCTGTTGAGGCCCGAGGAATCAGAAAACCGCAAAATATGGTTTGGTAAACTCCGTCAGCTTGCAATCCACATTGAAGGAAATTCAAGGAAATTAGGTATCGTAGTTGGTGGCGGTCTGCCCGCCCGCGAGGGCATCGAACTAGCCAAGGATTTCACTAGCGATCTCGATCGGCTGGACGAGGTTGGAATTGCCGCAACTCGCCTAAATGCAACTATAATTCAACAAATTCTACTCGATATAGGGTGTAATGTCGCACCTACAATTCCCCACGATACTCAGTCAGCTGCACAATATTTTGTACAACACAATTTCGTTGTTATGGGCGGCACATTACCTGGTCACACCACAGATGCCGTTGCCGTCACCTTGGCTCGAGATTGTCGGGCAAAGGACTGCATAATTGCCACCAATGTTAGTCACATATACAATAAAGACCCTAAAGAATCAGACGATGCCAAGCCATTTTTTGACATGACTATTGGTGAACTAATCTCGATAACAGGAACAGAGAGATTGTCCCCGGGACAGTCGGCAGTAGTGGATCCGATTGCCGTATCGATTGCTGCAGAACATAAGATAAATATCGCAGTTTTGGACGGTCGCGAAATTGACCTCATCGAGTCTGCCCTAGATGGTAAAGAGTTTCACGGAACTGTAGTAAGGAGTTGATTACTTGGTAGACGTAAAGAAAATTAAAGAAAACGTATCAAAGGTCACAAGCAAAATGTCAAGTGGGAAATTACCAAATCACAAACATTGTAGAATTTGTGGAATTTCGATTTCACCTAATGCTGACCCACGCGTCTGTAAGTCAGTGGAATGTATGGACCAGCATGAAAAGAATACGCGCAATGAAAAGCAGATGAGGATTTGGATGTTCATCTTTTTTGGAATCTTCGCATTTATTTTCCTGAGTTCGATTCTGCGTCAGATTGTTTAGTTTACTCTGCTTCATTCCTCGATTAGAGACTCAGCGTTAGCTTCACTCATTCTTTCCTCGCCCACGGCTTTTAGCCTGTCACCTAACTTAAACAAAGACTCAACCGCTTCTTCAATTGATTTATTCTGTTTCAAGAAACGAATAGTCGGCCATCCACAATCAATTATCTCTGGGTCAACAGTGTTTTCTTCTATCCAAGCAGAACATGCTGAACCGTGGCACAGTGCGCTAAAATTATCAACATCTATCCAAAAAGTACGTCTGCCGCAAACTGGGCAGTCACGACATTCCATGGTTGATAATACGGTCATGGCGTCTTCGCCAACGATATCGACATCCCAAACGACTACACTGCAACTGTTGAGCAACATCTGCTCGCTTTTTTTCAGAAATGCTCGTAGAACCTGCCATGCGGTATCTTCGGTGCTGAAGCAACCGAGTCCTATAGTGCCGCCATCCTCCTCGGTAACCGAAGGGACAAATACTCTGGACACTGGTTCGCCCATGGCTAAGTTAAAACAATCAATTGTATCAATTCTCTTGTTTATTCGGCCATTCACCCTCAACTAATGCAACTCCACCATTATGCGGTAGTTTAGCCTCCGGCTTCTCAATTTTAATGGCAATTCTTCGGACAGCATATTTCTGTGAAATCTTCTCAAACATATGTTCTATCATAGTCTCCATAAGTTTGATCGGAGGTGAGTTAGCAATCACGTCATAGGCTACTGTTTGAAGGTCGGCATAATTTACAGTTTTACTTAGATTATCACCAAATTGGTTATTATTCAGTTCGACAGTTATACTGACGATGAACGGTTGCTGATATGAATGTTCGGCCTCATAGGCGCCATGCTTACCGTAAACGGTGAAATCCTTCAAAGATACCCTAAACATCTATCTCTCTTCCCTTTCGTGGACCCATATTAGGTGATAGCCAAATTGGGATTTGATTGGTTCCGAGGTTGTTGATAAGGGAATATTCCACACCGCCTCATCAAATTCTCTGACCATCATCCCTTTCCTGAACCATCCCAAATCGCCGCCTTTTTGTGATGATGGACAAGTACTCTTCTTGCGCGCCATTTTCTGGAATTCTTTCAGTTTGGAAATTTTCTGTTTTAGCTGGATGGCTTCAGATTTTGAGTCAACAAGTATATGCGAAGCCCAAGCGCTCGGAGCCACCATGTCATAGCCTAATCCAATCCGTTATTGAAAGTCACGGAACCAGGCGTTCAAATCATAGGCTAGTAATCTCATGTAAGTGCCGTAAATCGTTCCCGACACGTGAAGTGATTCCTCGTTGAAGCGGTCCATTGTATCTAGGTATGTGTGGTATTCCCATGCGCCTCCGCCATAGCATGATACAGCTCTACCTGTTTTTCCACCGAGTTCATAGATAAATGGGCAGTAGTCAGAGTTGCAGGGCATCTCATTCGCATCACCGCGGTCGCCGTCGAGCAGACTTGTGCGAATTTGATATTTGTTAGCAATCTCTGACTTTTCATTAGTGTAGAGGTCAACAATTCGGTTGATGTGGTCATAATCATTGCCATTGTTGGTAAACAAGGTCAGGGAGTTGCCACGATTTTGGAAATCCGCATCAACGTGATTCATGTCGAAATTTAGATACAATCGAAGGTTGTTCCGTAAACTACTCTGCATGTCAGCAACATATGCCCTGCTGCCCCACAGGCCTTCCTCTTCACCGCCCCAGGTACAGAATTGGATGGTGCGCTCAGGCTTGCCTGTTTCGTTGACAATTTCGGCAAGCTGTCTGGCCATCTCTAATACCGTTGCCACGCCAGAGGAATCGTCGACAGCGCCTTGTCCCTGATAGACCGTGTCGTGATGGGCACCAGCAATAATCACTTCAGAAGTTTTACCATCAATTTTTCCACATGGGACATAGATAGTTCGCTCTTGATCATTGGTCACGTCGATGAACAATTCAATCGACGCTGGCTCCGTAGCATTGATTACCAGCGCTTCGAAAATGTCTCCAGCATCACGAGACATAGCGATAAATGGGATTTCAGTTGGCAAGGTGCCTCCATTTGCAACTACTAGGGTATCATAGTTAGTCCCCTTGAAAATGGGGACGCAATCATTGCCTTCAATCTGGCCACAATTGATGATTTTATTGACGCTAACTATACCTGCAAGATCATTTTGTGCGGCATAGGTATACATCTGAGTATTGGATACTCCAGAACCATCCATCCTCACATATCCTAGAGTTCCGGTTGCAGATTGCCAAAGTGCTTCATCAGTACCATTG
>Ga0163110_10000587_pt1 | contig 17370 bp, 9 predicted proteins | sample CRUFie1St17metaG_FD_108703 | JGI IMG/M metagenome (GOLD analysis project Ga0163110, IMG submission 108703) | Marine microbial communities from the Costa Rica Dome - CRUD Field 142mm St17 metaG | ecosystem: Environmental > Aquatic > Marine > Oceanic > Photic zone | place: Costa Rica: the Eastern...
CTTATCCTGACGGGACTAGATCCAAAATTGTCGAATTATCGTCGAAATCAATATTCAGCGACGATGAAATCATGTTGGGGGATATAAGTGAGGGTCAGACCATATTGTCCCAGTTGAAATTGGACCCTACTCCTGAAATTTTGGAAATAGAGGTCACTGGTAGAGTAAAAGGTGAGTCTGTGGCGATTGTTCCTAGGGATGCGTTGGCATGGAGATGATTATCTTCGTCTTCGTTTTGCTTCATCTACTGCCGATTCATGAGTTTCTTTCCCATCATCTAACAATCCTCTGAGCTCCTCGAGGGCTTTTTTGGCCTTCCTGGATATTTTCCCAGTGGATTTCAACCTCAAAACAACAGTGACATCCCCTCTCCCAGAGCGACGGTTGTTGGGGAACCCTCTCCCTTTGATCGATACCGTGTCTCCAGGCATTGATCCCTTTGGGACCTTGATTTTCAAATTCTCACCGTCCATATGGGGCAATTCTAGTTCACATCCAAGTGTTAAATCAACGAAGTTGATGGGTAGGGCCATTAAAAGGTCACTACCGTCCCTTTCAAACCACTCGTGGGCCTTGTGGGATATCTCGATATACAAGTGTCCAGGGGGGCCCTTGGCATCTCTCGATGCTTCGCCATATCCGCTCATCCTCAATCGGGTTCCAGACTCAATGCCGGGTGGTATCGAAAATCTCACTTTCTTATTTTTGTTTAAACGGCCTTTCCCCTTGCAAGAGGTGCAACTCCTTACGATTGTCCTCCCTTTTCCGCTACAAGCAGGGCAATCAGAAACTACTTGTTGAGTAAATGGGCCCACTCTCTGCATTCTTCTGAGTCGACCATGGCCCTCACAGGTAGCACAGACATCTACGTCATCAGGAGTCAGGGCTCCTGAGCCATCACACGACTCGCAAACGGACATCACTTCAATATCGATATCCGCGTCTAAACCAGAAAACGCCTCTTCAAATGATATTGAATGTCTGTATAGAAGGTCCGACCCTCTCTCAGTGCCCCTAGACCTACGACTTCCGAAAATACTCCCAAAAATACTCTCGAAACCTCCCCCAAATAGATCTTCGATGTTGATGTCAACTCCTTGGAATCCATCGGGGCCAAATGGGTTCCCTCCCGGCCTGTTGTGGCCATATCTATCGTACTTTGATTTTTCATCTGGATTGGATAGAATTGCATACGCTTCTTGTACTTCTTTGAATTTTGATTCTGAGTCGGGGTCATCGGGATTCTTATCCGGGTGGAATTTTCTGGCTAATGACCGGAATGCTCTTTTTATATCATCTGAAGTAGCATTGCGATCAAGTCCGAGGACCTCATAGTAGTCTCTCTTTGCCATGCGCACCCGATCCACTGCTCAAGGGGGTTGTCTTTCAATCCGACGCAGGCTCTACTTACTTGCCCCGCAAAATGCACAATTAATTCCGCTATCGATTTGAGGTATTCCACAGACTCTGCACACACCGGGGACAGCAGTGCCCACCTCAGTGTTGATTTTTCCCCTTTTAGCCCTCCTTGTTGCTATTTTTTCTGCTCGCTTGTCCACCCATGCGGAAAAACCACGTCTTTTCACTGGCCCCTCAGAGATTTGCTGAGCATTTTTCTCATCATCCCCAGATCCCCCGTTGAAAGCGATGTCTAGTCCGCCTACCCTAATGTCTTCCGGCTCTTCCTTACCTATGTCGAGTTCAATAGATTCCCTGTTAATTGAAGATACCTTACCAGGAACACCCGTTTTTCTTTTCTTAGTTTTTCTAGTCTCGAGTTTTGCCAGTGCTTCATCTGCTCTTGACCATAAACCAGCGTCCTCCTGATTGTAGATTTTGCTTAGTCTGTTAATTGCACTTGATCTCAGATATTCATGATCCTTGCTCCTGTTACCTCTTAAAAGCAATAAAATTCCAATAAAAATCGCGCCCCCGTGGAGGATCATCATGCTGTTTCTGTCCGAATCTAAAATAGAATCGACCGTGGGTAGTATCATTCTAATTGCCAGAAGAATAATTGTGGGGGTAAACAGCAATGCCATTGAAACTGGAAAGGATCTGTTAGTCATGCCCTTCGGTAACACTTCATTGCAATGAATGTGACCTGTCAAAGGTAGATATGATGTACATTATATGCCCCGGTGGTGCCATGAGGATTGTCGTAGCAACCACTCTTCTTCCTCACGAACATCCTGAGTTGGTTGTGGCTGCGACTCAAAAATTCTTTCCTGATTGGCATCCTGAAGAAATACCTACCAGAAACAAATTCCCGTCCCCATCGACCCCAATCAGAATGATTTCTGATGTAATGAGCCTCAACGAAATAATTGAAAATTGTAGGAAGCACAGGATTTTGGACACTGCGTTGGATGCAATGACTATGAACTCAGAGGGTAATACAACTCATTTTTCACTATCAAGGCAAGCTGCAAGTGTGGGAAGATGCTCATTCGTCTTGGAGGAACCGCCCGTAGGGGGATCAATTGATGTGACTGTAACACGGGAAAATCTAGACCACTACCTTACCGAGCTCACGTACCACCCTGGTAGAGAGGAGTTTCCTCGTTATCCGAACGATGACGCGTCGATGAACGATGATGGGAGCTCGTCTGTGTGGATCTCGAAACGAAAAAAATAGGTCAAGGTATGCCTTCTTTCATCCATTCTTTGATAATTGGCAGATCTGCAGGCAGCCAATTCACATCATCCAATTCATCCTTTTCTAACCATCTCAACATGTCATGTTCCGTGAGTATTATCGAGTTTGGATCGACGACTCCACAATCAATAATCCTAAGATCTACTATCCTGTCCTCATATCTGTGAGAAATTCTAGAGACCTCATCAAAAGCAGAAACGGATATGCACAACTCCTCTAGGATCTCTCTTTCCACAGCGGAATGGACAGACTCGCCCTCGGCGATTTTCCCTCCAGGAAACTCCCAGTATCCAGACCATTGATCTTTTGGGGGTCTTCTACAGGCTAGGACCCTCCCGAATTCATCTTTGATTAACGCCCCTACTACGTCCAACTTAGGGGTGAAAATCATGCTCTTCAACAATGTTCTCACCAATATAACCTGACGATCAAACGAAATTCTCTCGATTGGTGGTAAATGGACGAATAAGATAGGAATCTTTTCAACGCCCTCTCTCCTATTTTTGATTTCAGCCGATAACGTCCTAAAATACGTCTCGTTGCAAACAAAATTACCGTAATCATGACTTATTTTCAGATCGTCATGGTCCTCTACCAATTCGTCTATTAGATGCCTGCTGTATGTTGTTTCTAGGTGGTTTTGACCGTCTTTTTCAATAATTGATGTTATTTTTCTCCCAGAATTATCCTCTTTTTCCATATCCAATTTGTTCTCAGCACGGACTTCGATACAGACATCAGATCTTTCATACGCGGCACCGAGCATAAGTACCCCGTTGAAGGATCCTGATGAAATCTCTTCACTTGGCTGTAGTGAACCACTTTGGTCCACCGGTAGAAGCTTAGCTGTCAAAAAGTTGGGCATGGGCCCCGCAGTGCAGGCCTTGGCGACATCCCATGAGTGATTAGAGGTCATTCCGTCGAATGGCTCAAATCCTGTGACCAGTATTCTTCTGCCAATTTGGTCATTGTTCAGAATAGCCCCTCCCGCTTGAAAAAAAGGATCAATTATTTGTCGAATGAGACTCCTCGATAATCATGGCCCCTACAGAGCTCGCCGTCAGTGTCGACTCAAAACCCCCTGCTAGGGCCACCCCCTTAGGTGTTTTGAGAGCAATTTGGAATGAGCTCAGCGGGGGAATAGGCCCATGGGGCGCCCTACGGCCTGCGTTCTCAATTTTGCTGGCAATCGTACCCTTTCTCTACTTGGGGCAACATTTCAACAGGCAGCACAAAAAAGGAGTGTGGTGGTTCGTTCTCCAACTCCCACTTCTTCTGACCATAGTGCTTTGGCCGCTAATCTACGCTTGGTCCATCATAGATTCCTGGTGGGTGTCGAACGGTATTGTTTCTGGACGGTCGAGTTGAACTCAGAAATCCTCCGGAATTTTCATTGGACTGAATAAATGGCCTGGGCTCCTAGACTCTGATAACTGCGACCGGATTAGCCTCTCCCAGTCGCGGAATAGGGCCAGTGCAGATGAAAAGGGAGCCTCTACGGCATTGATTGCGGTTCTCATTAATGTGTCTAGTATGTCCATTCTGTCTTCATCCAGCGAATCCAGCAGCCTTTCTAATGGAAAGGAGTCGATCAATGGTGGCTTTATGTCCCCATCGAATGGGGTGGGCGACAGTAAATGAGAGGGTAGTTCCTCACCGGACTCATCAGCGATTTGCTGTAGCTTTTCGAGTAGAATCCTGATGTATTTTGAAATCACCAATGCTACTTCAACTATGGGCATGTTGTATTGTTTTACGAAAGAGACCATATTCTCTTGTATGAAGAGGATTCTTTCCTCCAACGGTTGCTGAGGGCTGGGGATCTTATCGGAATCGTCCAAAAATGACACCTCAGGGCACTGTTCTGTCGTCATATCTTATTGGCGATCCTGAATTACCTCGGATGCCATCGAGGAGATCATCGGCAATTTCGAACCTGTCATTTAACCAATCTCCATCCGTATCCCAGTTTATCGGGCTAGTGCCCTCAGCGATTGAGTCCCCGTCATAATCAAGTAGCCACCAACCATATGGATACTCGCCCAGTCCAGTGTTCGGGAGATGGAATTGGTCGCCAGCAAATCTCTGATATGAGTCAGTCCAATTACCACTTAAGACCACATTGTCATTGGAAGTGTCTATCTGAGTATAGTCTTGGTCATTATCATCTATGATTAATGCATAGAGGGCGTCGGTCTGACTTATCCTGTTCATTCGAAGGTAATTAGTGGATAATGATGCGCTATTTCCACAAAGACCCAGGACTACTTCTCTGAATTGCCACCCTTCCTCGACTTCATTTCCTCTGCAATCGACAAGGGGGGCCGCTCTGACGAGCGCTGGTGATGACAGCGTGGCGTTGACTATTCCGAAATACTCTTGAAAATTCGTGTATGGGATGTACTGACAACCTCCCAGGTTGCACTCATAATCGCCATCCTTATCCGCATCACCACCTACATCAGTAGGATCAGTTGGATCCAAAGTGAACCACGTCCAATTCAGAATGGGCCTCATGATTGAGCCACCATTTATGTTCACGGGTTTCCAGCTGTTGGATGAAATTTGTTGCCAGACAACCTCTATTTGCATCAACGAGGACCAGTTGTCATTCATTTCATTCCAACCAAGGTGATACTCATAGAAATCAGGCATCATATCGCCGTCAGTGTCGTTGTCTAACGGGTTTGTCCCGTATTTGAGGATCTCTCTTCCATCGGAAAGATTGTAGTTTTGGTTGTAGGAAACTACAGAACCCGTCACAGAGAATTCTGGTTCCATCAGGACAGAGTCTCGATCAGTGTCGTTTGATAGAGGCAGTGTACCGTTTCTGTATTCCATCAGATTCGTGAATAGCAATGGTGTCGGTCCTGCGTCAATTTGATCGGTTAAATTTGAGGGTTCAAACATCCGGTTCGTCCAAGTCCCCTGAATAGCAGCTACATCTGAGTTCGTCCTGTCATACCACCCATCTGAATCAGGGTCATATGAGCCGTCCAGCGGATTCAATGGGTTTAGCGACCATCTCAATTGAGTTTCTGGCAGAGGCAACCAATGTCCAAAGATAGAGTAACAATATTCCCAGCCATCTGGGAGCCCGTCCATGTCAGAATCATCGTTAGTTGGGTCGCTTATTCCAAGGAGAGTTCGGTTGAAACTATCTGGATCAAATTGATTGATGAGACCCATCCTTTCCAGAGATTGGTCTGACTTACTCGAGAACGTGTCATAGAGACTTTCGATCGCCTCATCCTCTGAAAGTTCACCCTCAAACCTTAGAGCGTTGATGGCATCGCTACCATATGAGACTGTACCCATTCCAGAGGGAATGGTATCAACAGCCAGAAGTTTGCCATAGATTCGAGACTCGTATTCAGCCAAATTAGTGAAAGATTCTGAGGGAGAGATCGTACCATCCCCGTTGCAATCCCAAGAGTCTTCATCCGAATCCCGATATATATCGGCAGAAGTCAAAGGATTGATGGTCCACTCATTTGCTTCCAAGTCCCACTCAGTGAACCAGTATTCGTACCCATCACTCATTCCATCTCGATCAGTATCTTGTTCACTTGGATCGGATACCCCAACAAGTGATGCCAACAAGGGCCTCATGAAGCCGTCCGACTGCCATTCGTTGAATTGTGAAATTGCGATATGTGCCCTGCCCTGTTTGGTAAACAAGACTCGATACACCCTATTCATTGATTCAAGTGCGTCCAATGATGTTGCCTCTTCATGGAACCTTGGGGCATCAGGAGGGGCCAAGGCACCGTTCTCGGGGTTTGTATTGGTCAAATTCAATTCCACTAAGTCCGTGAGGCCATCGCGATCTGAGTCGTAGTATCCGTCAGATGGCACCAGTGGGTTCAATGTCCATGTTTCCTCCTCGTAATTCCACTTTGTAAAAATCATCTCTACTCCATCTAACAACCCGTCACCGTCAGTATCGGGGTTATTCGGATCTGCTGTAGTCGGACTGTTTGGGTGCAACAATCTCGCTGATTCTCCGAAGGAAGCCGTTGAGTCTGCGGTCAACCAAGGTGTTGGGAGCCAATCTCCACCGCTGTTCAGGAGATAGAATTGTGGCGCCGTGATGAGTGGGTCAATCTCACTCAAGTTACCTTGGATGGAGTTGTATTCCTCCCAATTAGTCAAACCATCCCCATCTGGATCGCCTACATCATCATCACCGTTCACAGGATTGAGAGACCATTTTTCTTCGAAAACGGACCATCTGGCGTGGTACGCCTCCCATCCATCTGGCATGCCATCTGAGTCAGTGTCCGAGGATACTGGATCTGAGGAGCCGACATCAAGTTCGGTAATGCCTGTCAACAGGCTGATTACCTCTGTGCTTGCTAGATCTCCAAATGAACCCTGGGGATCACTTATTCCATCCGAGGAGTTGAACAGCCATGTCGTCAAATTTTCCGGGAGGTTCTCAGAGGAGGACCACGCCCCTCCGACTAAGATTTCTGTTCTCAGGTGATATTCGAACCAATTGACAAACTGCTCTTCTATCGAAAGGTTGCCGTCCCCGTCAACATCATATCCATCGCCGTCTGGATTTTGGAATGCATCGGATCCATTCAAGGGGTTAATCCCTCTATTGTTCAAGTTCCATGAACATGCATAGCGAGCTTCCCAACCGTCTGGCAAAGTGTCGCCGTCGGAGTCAATGAGGTTTGGATCAGTCGCAACCCATGATGCAGCGCTTTGGGCCGACTCCCCGTGTGTTGTCAGCCCGTTCTCCCTGACGGTCTCAAGCAAAACTGACCAACGATACTCACAGGCATTAGTGAGACCATCGCCATCTGCATCCTCGTTAGCATCGGATGGGTCGAGGGGATCCAGTGTCCAAAGATTTCCTCCGGTGTAGTCTACGCCTATCCAGCGTCTGTTTTTGATTTCCCATCCATCGGGCATCCCATCCCCGTCCGTGTCTGGGTTCGTTGGATCTGTTGGAACATCTGTACCGCCGCCTGACCCGGAGTTAAGCCAACCTGCCAAATGGACCTGCCTAGCGAGGATACCGTCCGATTCATCGCAAATCTGCTGTGGTGTGCCGGGTCCACCGGTTGATAGATAATGGCACTGAAATACAGTAGAGTCGTAAAACCAGCCCCAATACTCTTCCCCATCGGACAGGCCATCTCCGTCGGAATCTACTAATCGAGGGTCAGTTCCATTTGATCCATTTTCGGATATGGAGACATAGCGAAATTCGTCTAAGTTTGTCCACGGAGCTTCAAATCCGTATGGCCCATCTACTTCGAATCCATCGGTATCCTCATCGCGTGGCGCATCGAATGGGTTCGTTGGATCAAGGCCATGGTAGAATTCCCATCCATCTGGCATGCCATCGTAATCAGAGTCCAATGATGTCGGGTCAATTGGGTAGATATTCATATATTGTCCAGATTCAACCCCAGAGGCTATCCACTGTTCGCCATCAGAGTTCCAGGAGGCAACATCTGAAATTGGACCTTGCATCTGGACAGGGGGTTCTATTATGCCCAATATTCCACTGCCATCACCCTCTAAGGCCCACAAACCATCCCTTGAACCAACGAGTAGCATGCCCGGGATTTGTTCGATAGATAGTACATCATTCCCACCAGACAGCCACGCCTCAGGATTGAACATTCTGTCATTAGTTATGGCAAAAAGTGGGTCGAATATTAGATCTTCAAGATCGATAAAATGAATGCCTGAGGGGGTTCCAAGCCACACGCCTGTCAACTGCCCAATCTCCCCGCTGCTGGTAAGTATCCCCGCAGGCTCAAGGAGATTCACAACTGCTGATTTGGATGTATTGAGTAAGTCTGCAATCCCAACAAAGGTTTCTGCATTTTCCCTGGTGTATACCCAGATAGGCGATCCGAAGGTATCAGAGAGATCATTTGTCGTCCAACGGATCAACCCAGCGTCCGTGCCGACCAAAAGAAGAGGTGTGTCTCCCGGTCTGTCGACATGCAGAGAAATGGAACCCGTGGCATTTTTCGACCTGAGGATCTGTTCGAGTGGTTCCACAGCTACCAGATTCTCAATTGATATTTCCCCCTGGTCAAAATTAACCCTCGTTGTGTGGGCTTTCCCACCTTTTCCGAAAACAAGGAGGGCTCCCGGCCCCATTGATGTCGACAATGGGTTAGCTGACAATATTGGGTCTGACTGTAGGAAGAAGGACGATTCGAGGTTTAGCCCTCCTTGAGTTAGTTGAAACGCCCCAATACCGAAATTGGATGTGAGAACGAGAGCGACAGAGTTGTCCGCCAGAGATACTAGCAATGAGTCAGATATTGTTCCAGGCACAGGTTGATCGAAGATTTGGGTCGTGTAGGACAAAGGATCCAGAATTGTCACTCCATTCTTAGAGGCGATTACCACTATCCCTTGGTTTTCCGATACGTGGGTACCGACTATCGCCGAGTCCGCAATTCTCGGTTGTGAGGTTTCAGTCAGAAAATCGACATCTAGCGGTCGGTCAATAGAACTGACATATAACCCGGGCCGTACTGAGTACCCGTCGTCTTGTGATATCTTGAACTCCTCATAGTTGCTAAGCGCCTCGCCCCACATTGATGTTGCAATTGAATTGTCGGGGGCCAAAATTCCATCTCTGTTCGAATCCCAACCATCCTGGTCGGAATCAAGGATCGCGTCTGATGCATTCCTCGGATCCAATCCATAGTGATGTTCCCAGCCATCGGTTATTCCATCGCCACTAACTGCTAATGGTGTGGGTACCCCGTCAACAATGGCAAACGAGTCAGAGTCTGGGTACCTTGGGTCGCTACCCAGCCAACCAGGTAATCCAGTTTCCGACTCTATCGTAGATTGGCATGCACCTTCGGTTATGCCCGGTATCGGGCCCTGACACCAAAGTCCGTCCCTCTCATCGATCCAACCGTTGGGTTGAGCATGCCTGTATTCTTCAGTGCTCGTGAAACGCTCCCCGGGTTCTAGGATTCCGTCCCTGTCGAAATCATATCCATCTCCACACCCCCACTCGAGTAAACCCAAGCATTGGTCTGGATCTTCGATTGCATCCCGTGGGTCCAATGGGTCGAAGTGTAGGCACACCCAAGCAGTAGATGCCTGATCAATGTATCCAGCTCCTCCATCTGTACACATGCTGATCTCAAAGCCGTCTGGAAGACCATCTCCATCGGTGTCTGACCTCCTTGGATCCAGGTACTCCCTGAATCCACTCTCGGTTTCCTCCGGAGATTTTCCTGTCAAGGATAATCTGGTCGTAAAACAGGACTCTAGGCTATATGGCCAGCAGAATTCCTGTAGGGCACTTGCGCCATCTCTGTCATAATCGCTGATATTGTCCGTTGAGTCCAGAGGGTCTAATCCCATCACAATGAAGTCATCCTCCAATGTAGCAATTTGAAGAGGTTCAGAAAAGGCGCTCTCATGGACGTCTGGTATTAGATCCTCATCAGTGTCAACGGCGATTGGTGCTCCACCGGTTGCCTCTTCTGGGTTAGTGGTCCCAACGGGGCTCTGCGGCCTAGTCTGAGAAAGAAAGAGTACGCTGGATAGCATGATTATCGCGAGGAAGGCAGCTGTCTGTTTCCTCCTCATGCGGGTCCCCGTCCCCCGTTGATTCTAAGACCATATATCACCGTGATGGAGCGGTGTTCGTACGATGGCCATAATTCTGGCAATACCTATGATCACTGCTCTGAGACAGATTCATTCATTGATCGACTTACGCACGCTTGTATCGTGCCCCTTGAGATTACGCACCTAGGCTCAGGCAGCTCAGGCAATTCAGTGGCGTACAAAAACGAGGACACGGTATTTCTGATAGATTGCGGGCTATCGACAAGGCAGATGGAAAAAAGGCTTTTTTTGGCTGGAATAACCCCAAATCAGGTGGACCATATTCTCATCACCCACCATCATGCCGATCACTCTAAATCCGCATTGAAATCTTCAAAAAAATGGGGTGCTAGATTGCATTCTAACTTAGAGACCGCAATGAGGATGGGTTGGCAGCCGATGTCAGAAGTTCGTACCTTTTCGGACCTAGAACGAATTGAGATTAATCATAATGTTAGCGTCATGCCAATTCCAGTTCCACACGACGATGCAGATAATGTTGCATTCATCATCTTCTCTGGAGGGGAAAGGGCTGCCTATGTCACTGATTTGGGTGAAGCCACCGATGAGTTGAAGAAGCATCTAAAAGGCTGTTCTCACATCTCCATTGAGGCGAATTATGATCACGATAAGCTCCTCAGTGGCCCTTATCCTGACTCACTCAAAAGAAGGATTTCTGGACGAGGTGGCCACCTTTCTAATCTCCAGACTGCAAACATCCTGCGAGATGTGGTCACAGCATCGACCAAATCTATTGTCCTGTGCCACCTGTCTGAAAAAAACAACGCCCCACACATAGCAGAAAGCGAAGCCCTGATGAAAATTCACGACTTTTTTGATGGTGACTTATCAATTTCCAGAAAGAAAGGTCCTGAATTTACCCACAGTATAGGGGAGAATGCAAACAAGAAGATTTCAATGAGTCACTGATTACCTTCCCATCAATGCTCTGTGTACTGAATTTTGAATTTCTTTCATCCTAGTGTGAGCCCCTAGGTCTTTGAATACAGAAAGGGATCTCTGGAGGTAGGCGACCCTCTCGGATCGGTCACCCCTGATTGTCCCTAATCGGGCAAGAATTTCCGCTTGCAGTAGCCTGAAGTCGTTCGCTTCAGCAATGGAGAGGGCATCCAAGTAGTGTTCTGATGCCTCAGAAGTTCTTCCAACGTCGACCAGAACCTGCCCGAGCAGCATCTCTGTCTCAACAGCATTAGTCGGGTTGGCTTCTTCGGAGAATGTCTCAAGTGCCGCGTTGTAGTGTAATAGGGATAGCTCCGAGTCCTTCGTCCTCGCATAGTACCTGCCCAGTATCACCCTCGATCGTGCGTGTAGTTGGTGCTCACTCAATTCCAGAGACAAATCATGTACGCCCATAGCATGCTCCCTCGCTCTCTCAGACTCTCCGATCTCAAGGAAGCCATCGGCCAACCTTAATCGCGCTGATATCAGCTTTCCTGCATCTTCGACCTCTAGCATCTCTTCTACGTTCTGATAAACCTCTCTTGCCCTACGATAGTCTCTCCTTTGCCTGAATATTGCTCCCATACTGATGTATGAGTCTGCAGCGCCCTTGGCGTCATTTGTTTTGATTTGAAGGCCCAGTGCTTGTCTCAGTGTCTCAAGAGCATCGTCCAAAGCCCCGCGCTTGACTTCTAGATCGGCCTGTGTTGAGAGGATTCTCGACATTCTTCTGGGGTCCTTCATGCGTTTTGCGATTGATGATGCGGAATCGAGCTCCTTTTCCGCCTCGTCCCATACTCCTTGAATGAGTAAAATTTCTCCAGAAAGCTCGTGGACCATTGATTGTGTATCGGGGTCAAGTCCGTCATCGTCTATGGCTCTGAGAATTCCGAGTAGTTCTGTGTGACCGCCTTTCACCAAACCTTGACCGTGGCTTTTCAGGACTCCTGAAAGGGCCTCGAGGTCGTTGGCCATATTCAGATGATGAAGATGTTCTATCCTGTCTCCGGTTGTCATTGACTGTTTCCCGTACCATTCGGCAGCGTGTTTATGCAAGTCTCGTTGTATTTGCTCATCCATAGACCTGGATGAGAATTCTCTGACCAAATCGTGCACATCCAGCTCATCTTGGTTCGCCCTTCGTGCCAGGCCCCTATCGATTAGACTCTCAATGGAGTCCGAGGCTGTCTTCCTTGGTAGTGCCTCCACAGGGATGGGCTCCCTGAACACGGAGATAGCGCCCAGTATGTTCTTTTCATCCGAGGTGAGCCTACTGAATATCTCCTTCTCTATGAATGCTTCAAGTGTCGTATGTACTGAATGGGCCAGGTTTCCTCTATTGATCAGCTCAAGCACAAGGGGGTGTCCTCTTGATAGGGCGTAAATGTGAGAGAAGTCGGGGTCCTCTATGGCGGGCATCGAACTCAATAGTTGTCTGCTTGCATCGCGATCTAGGCCCTCGAGCCTCAGATAGGTGGAGACCCTCCTGCCCTTCGTGTCGAACTCTGGAATCATCCTCCTGAAGGATCTCGTGAAGAGGACTATTCCCGACTGCTTACATTCATCTATCCTTTCAGAGACCGAGATTAGAATGGAGACTAGTGCCTCATCGCTTATTTTATGCACGTCGTCGATCACTATCAGAGATGGCGTTCTGTTCAACCCCTCGATAATTAAGTTTGAGCAGATAGATGGACTGGGAGTTTGGGCACCCTGAAGATAGTCTGATAACTCCGTTTGGCCCAATAGGCCCTGCCACTCCCCAATGGCCTCCAGAAAGGCGCGTGATCCATCCCATTCCTGGCATCTATGGAATAGTAGGTTCCTCCTGTGTGTGAAGCGTTCAATAACCTTGACAGCCAAAGCTGTCTTTCCAATACCTGCAATTCCTGGGACAATCACAGATGTTGATGACTGTTCGAGGAGGGTCGCGATTTGATCCAACTCCTCGTCCCTCCCAAAAAAATGCCTGACGCGAGGCATGTCCGCTAGGGATGAGACGAATTGTCGTTCAATGTGTTTGGTCAGGTCCCTCTCAATGAGGCCCTGGTTTAGGCTTGTTAGATCAATTGTCGAATCATCATCCATGTACCTCAGAATGTCAACATGCCGAAGGTCAATCTCTGACTTCGACACCAAATCCGCAATTGACAGTTCTTCAACCACTCCCCCTGATTGTATAGTTTTCACTAATTTTTCCGACACTGATTCCCATACTTCGTCCGAAAGCGATACCCCTTCATCTGTGAGGAAATATGCCTTTCTTTTCCTTGTGACCCCTGTGATGTGTGCCTGTCTTTCGATCACATAGCCGGATTCCTTCAAGGAGCCAATCGCCCTAGGTACATTCGACCTAGCTATCGAAACAGCATTCGCGATACCCATCTGAGACAGTGCAAATGGTACCTCGACCCTATCCCGGAAATCAGCGTAGTCCCGAAGATGGAGCAGTATACGGATTTGCACACCAGGCCGGGCGGTATTATTGCGAGACACGATTTCATGCTACGTCCTTCTCAATGAAAAGGATTGTTTACACATGATCGTCGGAACGGAATAGTCAATATTCTCCCTCAGGGACCCATTCTCCAGCTTCTATATCCCAGAGCCAACCTGGATTGTCTGGGTCTTTGATATACCTCTGACCTTCAATCTGATCGTCTTCTTGGACACCCTCTTCTTCACCGAACTCGATAAATCTCGCGGCAGTGGCGACTAGGATTGCCATCAACAAGATCAGCCCTCCAATTAATCCCAATGGGAGTCCATCACCCTCATCTGAACCATCTGATATCTTCACGCCGTCGATCGGCGTGCCGACCCCCATTGTGAATTGAGGGGTCACGGCACCGATTATCCTATTGGATGGTATGAGGAGTTCCCATGTGCTGTCATCTTTGACAACCGTCGAATTAGCGGGATTGGAATCAATGTAGGCAGTGACGGCCCTTCCTGGAATACCAGTTCCGTCGAATAATATTCCATTATCGCCAGATCCAAGAGAGGTCTGGTCTGGGGCATTTACAGAAAATACTGTTGGGATCACGATGAAGTCGACTGGGTCGGACTGGACCTTTGAACCAAAGACGTCTTGTGCGATAAACACGACGTTTTCCATAGTCCACTCAGACATGTCCGTGGTGTAGAAGGCCATTACATCAGGATCGTATGTAGCGATCCCTGAGGAGTCTATTCTGATGCCAATCGCGTGTTGGTCATCGACAACTGCCATGATAATATCCTGTTCAATATCAGGGTCTGAAAAATGGTCATTTAGGTCGATTGTCGCGAATGTGCACCGATCCAGAAGGTCCAGGTTCTCGGCATCGCAATACAGAGTGAACTCTGGCTCCCAACCTGTGTTATCGAATACTGGCCGATTATTGTCTTTGTTCGGCGGGTTGTCCGCAATGAACTCGATTTGGTCCCACTGCGAGTATCCGATGCCATCAAAGCTACGTGCATAGATAGTGTATGGCCGATCGTGTTGTAAATTCCCGGAGTCCCATTGGGTGGACCAATAATTACCATCAATTTCTGAACCTGTGAGCGTTATTGTATCAATGATGATGCCATCAATTGGGTCTCGAATCTCAATGTCTATCCTGTTTACCAGGCCATCAGGATCCTGGGCGACTCCCGATATCTCTGTGTTCTCTGATGCCTCGACGTACGTTCCATCCACAGGTTGGGACAGTTGTATCAGTGGGTTTCGGTTCTCATTATCGATTGTTAATGTCAAAACCACTGGGTTGCATTCATCAACGACTCCGATGCAAAAATCAGAGTCAGATGCCCATATTGTGAAAGTATAATCGTCCGAGATTCTGGGAAGTGCGGCGTAGCTCCATTCATAGGTCCATGTGTCCCCTGACCAAGTGGCGTCAGCTGGTGTATCGCTGTAATACTCCGATCCCTCAATTACGAAAAATACGTTTTGTATGTCGGCGCCGCAGTTAGTGGGGCATCCATAGTCATCGTTTGCGGATCCCGTGAATGTTATTTTCTTGTCATCACTCCTGTGGGTCGTTGAATCTGCTGGCTCTGAAATGGATATCAGGGGAGGTTGCGTGTTGAGTTTGACGGTTTTCGTTATGATTTCACTGTAGTCGAGTCCGTCGAAGGATCGTATCTCAAAGACATAGTCGTCCTCAGGATACGTTGACATGTCCAAAGAGTATTCCCATGTTCTGAATGGGTGATTTGTCCCTGTGACTTCTCCCGCAGCCATTCCAGAGGTATCGGTAGCGATTCCAGCTTGTTCCCAAGAGCCGGTGAATGGGTCCTTGACCTCGACTCTGTGAACATATCCCTTCTGAGCCCACATGGATTCTTCTGCGGACGGGTAGACCCCTATCCATTCCCCGTCCCATGCTGAACCTGTGATTGTGACTGTTCTCTTGAATGAGGTATCGCTCGACTCGTCGACGCTAATTGAAGGCGCATCGTTCTCTAGAACCACAGTTCCCTCGTATGTTGCCTCTTGAAGCAGGAAGTCATAGTGATAGTAACCTGAGCCGAATTTGTACCCAGTGACAAAGTATTTTGACATTTCTCGGGAGCCAATCGAATAGTCACATGAGTCATCTTGCGTGTCGTATAGAAGATCGCCATCGTTGTCTATCCCATCTGAGCAGGAGTCTTCGTATTCGTCATCTGCGTAGCCATCTGGGTTGTCACCGCCCTGGAGCCCTCTGAAGTCTAAGTGTGAATTTGATGGAAGAGCGATCCATGGAGTCCGACCATCATCAAGGGTCTCGAGGGAGTAAAGATCGTTACCAACTCCGTCCTCAATCAGGATGTTCGCCCCAGAGACCGCTGAACCTTTGGCCATCGCTTGGAATCTGACCATTTCTGCCCGCTTGACTTGAACGGAGTAAAACGTTGGCTGCGTCGCTATTTGGATTTTCGAAAGATCCAGATTCAATACGTTGGAGAATGTGAAAACAGTGGAATTGTTGTCCATGCTTAATGCCAAGGGAAAATCTCGAGGAGTGTAATCTGGGCATATAGCGCAGCTTTTCGTTTGGTGTGGCACGATATTTGTGTCCCAATCACCATCTGGAACGCCGTCGTTGTCATTGTCGACTACTCCTGGCCATGCCTCTTGGTCGTCCCAAGCGAGTCTGACCGGTACTTCACCATCCGCGGCGTTCGGAATGGTTTCCGATTGTACTGTGACTGAGGACTTCGTCACATCGTAGGTACTAGTGACTCCATTCCATTGGTTGTCTGTGAAGAACGCCAATGTCCCATATTGTTGAGCGCCAGCGGCCCCAGTGTCAAAATTTTGCATTACGGCCCCAACTGCGTTCAGATTCCAAGTATTCCTTTGGACATTCAATAGGGCCCCAGTTGCCCTGATTCCATCCGCCGAACCCCCTGCGGTGAAAACATTGTCCACCAGTGTTGCTCCTGCCCTGTGAACCATGACTACTGGGCAAGTAAACTCCCCTCCCCAGTGAGTGTTGCTTTGGCAGCTGCCGGTGCCGGGAGTAGAGACCTGATTGTTGGCAAAGTAAAGCCTTCTGACGTCAGGGTTGTCCCCTGTCCAGTAGTCTCCTGCAATAACGGACTCCCTAGCTACGTCGGTGATCGTATTATTCTGGGCATCGACATCGAAGGAACCGATGAGCCACAGTCCGTTCCAGCCTCCTATGGGGCCGATGTTGTTGCCGTGAATTGTCGCTCGGCTTGATTGGACGGCAATTCCTGATCCCCCCGATGCTCCGCTCAGGTCGTTGTTATGGATCTCGGCTAACGACCCTGCAAAAGCGGTTATTGGGGTTCCTTGAGCTGTGGTGATAACGTTGTTTGAAACATTGGTGGGGTATTCTTTGGTTCCTACAGAGATCATACCGTTGATGTCCACACCATTGCAATTTACACTCAAAGATGAGTCGGAAACCTTCCCAGCAGAGGATCGGTAGCTCAATCCAAAGTCACCGCTTAGGACATTGATGTTGACGAATTCTGCGAATGACTCCTCGACCCACACGGCGGATCGGCCATTATCCTGATTTCGACACCCCCTTTCGGTTGAAACGAAATCCGAGTTCTCGAAGACTATAGGAATGCTTCCTGTACCTCCACCATATATCTGTACGGCGTTTCCTGTGACGCCACTCTGCTCA
>Ga0163110_10000589_pt1 | contig 17347 bp, 34 predicted proteins | sample CRUFie1St17metaG_FD_108703 | JGI IMG/M metagenome (GOLD analysis project Ga0163110, IMG submission 108703) | Marine microbial communities from the Costa Rica Dome - CRUD Field 142mm St17 metaG | ecosystem: Environmental > Aquatic > Marine > Oceanic > Photic zone | place: Costa Rica: the Eastern...
AATTATTTTAATAATGGTTTATGTTAGAAGTGGTGGGTATCACCACTTGAATATTTCCGTTATAGATATTGAAAGGTACTAATATACAAGCGTTGTTAGTCCATCCACCCCAAGTACCATCACCACCAGCTGTTACCTGAATAGTTAAATCTAAAGGATTACAGGTCTGCACCACTTCTACTGTAAAACAGAAAGTCCACGAACATGTTCCGTTTGGGTCCCAGTCTCCGAAGTCATCTCCAGGATTTCCATTACCAGGAGAACCAAATTCATAAAACCATCCAGGTCCTACGGTTATTCCAGTACTAGAACTAGTAGTGGTGGTCATCCATAACCATTGGCCAGAACTGGTAATAAAACAATCGTCAGGTGGTAAACCAGGAGTTAGATTAGTCCATCCATTTCCTAAATTTATATCAAAACCCTCAAGCCAATTACTATTTACTTCAGTCCAACCATTCATGGTATAACATACTGTAACTACGGTTCCTGGAGTATAACCACCTGGAGGTGGTGGTGGGGTTAAGGTAAATGATTCAGTACCTGTACAATTTTGAGCAATAACATTAAAACCTAACATTACCATTAAAATTACCCCAACTATTTTTTTACATAACATATCTATTACTATAATATAAGTATTTATAATAAAAAGAATAGTATATGTCTAAAGTTATTTTAACAGAACACCAGTATCAAAAACTTCTAAATAAAATAGAAGAAGAGGTGGATTTAACTAATTATGAAGCCCCTTTTAGTAGTGAAGACTTTGTTAATTGGGTTAATTCAGAATTTGATACTGAGATACTTAATATAGCCAAAAGTAAAATAGAAGAAAGAATTAATTTTATTAATACTATGGTTGGTATGGGTACTCGTTCAGAAATTAAAGGTTATAGACGTTAGAACCCCTCCATATGAGCATCATCCACTGATTCTTGTACATCTTTTACTGTAACTTCCATATCCATCATTATGTTCGCTTGAAATCGTTTCATTTCTTCACCATCTCTAAAAACAATAATTGTTGGGACTACCATTATCTTGTATTTACTTTGAAATTTTGGGTTGTCGTCTATAAGTAACCTACCCACTGAACAATCACTAAGTTTATTTAACCAAGAAACATTTTTTGCTGAGTTCCATTTAGCGTTAAATTCGACTACCTGTATTCCCGAATTACTTACTTTTGTTATTTTAGTTTGAGCGTTAACGGTTAAAGACGTAACACTTAATAATATTATAGAAATGATTTTAAAAATTTTTATCATGGTAACTTACTTATCTAAGTTTATCTAACTTCTCTTCTATACGTTTTAAATCTTCTTTAATTTCTTCAACGTCTTCCTGAGTAGTCATAATAGTTTGTCTAATTAGTTGGTCCTTCATATCGAATTCCATACGTGTTACTTCTGGTTCTGGTAATTCTATTACTGGTAATTCTTTTGCTTCTTGGATGTCAGCTTGCAGAATGAACCACATACTAATAATAGTTGCCATACCAGCACCTATCCCTAATAAGGTTTTTATGGAAACCTTAAATGATGTATCTTCGTTTAGTTCTTTGTCACTCATTGTTTTGTTATTTTAAAAATATGTAATTAGCACCAACTTTAAAGTCATGCCATTCTCTATTCCAGTATTTGGTGTAGTTTCCTTCTAAAAATATCCCAAAACTTTTAGTTATTCGCCAACCGAATATTAATCCACCACCATAATCTACCCAGTTTTTATTTTCGTTAAAACGATGGTAAGAATAGTCTTGTTTTAAATCTAAATGATATGGTAATACATTTATCCAGGAGTGAACCCAAAAATCTTTAGTGTAATGATAGAAATCAGCACCTAAGATTAATGAGTGACACCACTGTGAGGGTATCTCGTCTCGTTTTTCTCTACTATAATCAGATATTACTGTAGGAATTACAGTGTTTTCGAATACAGCACTACTTGTAGCAACTAATTCTCCGTTAGGGTCATAATAATTTCCGTCATTAGGGTTGAACGTGTAACCCTCTTCTTGTGCTAAATAAGTGTAATCACTGTACCCATTTTGAATTAACCATTCTTCTACTGGGTCATAACCATAAGGTTCGGATATCCTCTGGACCAATCCTAGATTAAACGATAACTTATTAGTTAAATTATATCTATACCTTTGGGAAGACTCAAAGTAAGTAATGTCGGTAAAGTTATTTTCTAAATATTCTACTTTAGCCAACCAGTGTTTATCTACATATCTTAAAAAGTAATGTTGGTTTAAATAATTTTCACCTAACAATCTTCTATAATCAACTTCTGCTAGGTATTCAAATCCTTTTATTTTACCGACGGTTGAAGCGTCACTTAAAGATTTTTCTGTACCATCGTAAAATATATTAGCTCTATTTTCATAACCAAACCGAGCTCTTTTTCTAATCCCTAATGCTATTGAAAAGTCAAAAGGTGTTTGAGCTTTATCATAAGATAATTGTCCTTGTGGTGTAATACTATATAAATCACCATCAGATATAGAATTATTACCATTCATTGCCGCGTAAAATGTAGAGTACTTAAAAATTTTCTTAATCCCTTGTGAAAATTTAGAAGGTTCTTTTTTTGTTGGTGTTGTGTCTACTTGCCCTAAAACTATTAGTGGGTAAAGTAATAATAATACTAGTAATTTTTTCATTGTTTTATAATTCTTTTAGTTACTATAATTTGGTTTGATTTAACAGTTAAATTGTATAACCCTGTAGTGAGAGATGAAACATTTATTTTACTCTCATTGGTAGAAGTTAATATTAATTTACCCATAACATCTCTTATTTCTACAATTACATTGTCATTCAAGTTATGTTTGATATTGATAGTTTCTTGTGTTGGGTTAGGGTAGACAATTATTTTTCTAGTGTCTTCGGATACCTCATCTAAATTAAGTGGTGTACCGTCTTGACAAAAATTATATTCTGCTTGACAAAATGAATCCCAGGAGTTATCACAACAGTAAGGGTCAACAGATATTACCCAAGCGTAACAAGTATCGTTTAACCAATATGGTACACCAGGGCCACCAATACAACCAGCATCATATAAACAACTACCATCATCTACATTAGCGGATGAATTGTAATTATACGCGTCTATGTCTGTACACCCCGTAATCATTTCTATACAAGTTCCATTATCTACATTAGCCGAAGGATTGTAGTTAAGCATTGTACTATCCGTACATCCAAAAATTGCAGGTGTGTAACAGTAATCTATACTCCAGTAATCTACCACTGACGAGTCTGCTTCCCAAAATTCTACAAATCCAGCATTGTCACACCCTGGGTTATAAAAACAAGAACCATCATCAGTATTAGCGTTAGGGTTGTAAGAATCTACATGAGCAGTGGAATCAGTACACCCAAAAATTTTAGGTATACAATTGTAACCACCAAAAGGGATACCCGTGTATATGTCTTGTGGGCCATTAAATTTTTTCAATTTATTACCATTAGCCCAAGGGTACGTCCCTTCTTCTATTATTGTACCATAATCGTTTTTAACTATGACTGAATTTTGAATTGTTTGTATTTGTATTTGAGATGGGTTTTGTTGTGCTAGAGGTATTTCAAAATAAAACATTTCTAGAGGTGTTTGATAAACGTCTACCGTTAAGTCTATTAAAAACGTATCTACAAAAACCCCAGGGTTTAATTTAAAATCCCATAATTGATTTCCTTGTCGTAAACCAATGAATGAATTACCCCAACCATCACCACCATCGTCTTCTAATATTACTTGGTACTGTACGGGACTAATATATTCTGGAGAAGTAGCGTTAGGGTCGTAGTTAAATGAGGTACTATCCATACACCCGTAAATGTGTAATGTTTGACAACTACCGTCGTCTACATCCGCTAATGGATTATACTCTTGGTATTGTGGGTCCATACAACCAGGTACAACTAATAAACCATTACATAACATAGGCCAAGGAGTGGAGTAAGTCCCGTCGCTTGAAACAGAACTACCAAAAGCTGGGTTACCCAACTCAAATATCGTGTCTCCACAAGAAATATTTTCTACAATTACATCACCATCAATCACACCCCCAGTTGTAGAACCTGCTAAACCATCACCGTAAGAATCTGTAAGTGTAAAAGTTATAAAAGTACTTAAATTAGCTGGAGCACAAAAATTTGTAGTTAAAGTAGAACCAGCTTGACCAAAGTTATATGTCCCAGGTAATACTTGATATATTGTATCTATGGAAGTTCCATTATCTGCGGTTAGTAACCAACCTGTTTCACCAGGGTAGTTATCTAAAGTTAAAGTTACTTGGCACTCAAATTCTGTAAAACCACACGAGGGAGGTAAAATACAACTCCCATCATTATTGTCCGCCCAAGGATTAAAGTTAATAGCTGTACTATCTGTACATCCAAGAACCGCTAAAGTTTGACAACTACCATCATCAAAATCTGCATTAGGGTCGTATTCTATGTAAGCGGGGTTAGTACATCCTGGATTATAATAACATTCACCTATTATCCAAGAATCTTGAGAACTTACTGGGGTTTGTAACATTCCACCCACCGAAGTCCATGAACCATCAACAGTGTATGGACTATTAGAGACATAAATTAAAGCTACGTTTGAGTTACAATTGGTGGGGAGCACTATAGCGTCAATCCAATAATCAATTCCACCCACATTTATTTTATCACCTATAGAAAAAGCTGAAGAGTTAGCGTTGTAGAAATTTAAATTTATACCGAAATAATTTTGTGACCAGATTGGATTACAATAAGAACCTTCCACATCACCCTCTAACTCAAGAGACGCATTAGGGTCGTAATTAACTGCTAATGTGTCAGTACAACCAAAAAGATAAGAACAACTACCGTCGTCTAAATAAGCGTTAGGGTCATAATTGGTAGCGTTAGTATCGGTACACCCCATAGTTGGTGGTGGACATGGTAATATTTGAACTACAGTATCAAACTGTGTAAAATTAAAAGCTGCGTCTAAATTTAGGATGGACCCCTGACACTGGTTGGATATTTTAACCCAAACATCTGTTTGATTAAAGTCTTGCCAACCATCACCAAAAGAATCATATAAACTTACAGTGAAGTCACCTGAATCTACATAAACTATAGTTTGAAAATACTCATATGGTTGAGTTGGTTGGTGTGTTAATATGGTATCCCCATTTCCGTTAATTAAAATTGACGATTCTGACGGGGCATAGAAATCATACTGTATTTGTAAGTTAAACCAACTATTTTGACCTAAGAGTATGGTTGGTATTAAGCACAATAAAAATATTAGTTTTTTCATCCTTTAAATAGTTTTTTTTTGCCACCTTCATACACATAGGCGTGACCTTCCTTTATTAATGTTTCGTTTATATTGATTGGGTTATCTTTACTATCTAAAATAAAGATTTCACCTAACACTCTTCCGTATTTCCCAACACCGTAGGATTTTAACCTAAAATATCCTGGTTTAGAACTTATTTCTTCCAACAACTCCTTATTACGGTCTTTAGCGGCTAAACCTTTTTTCTTTTCATCTAAATTTCTAGTTCTAGACTCCCAAGTATCAATTCCTTTATATCTGATTCTTTTTTTAACCCAAATATCAAAACCTACATCGATAAGAGCATCAATAGTATCACCATCAACTACTCTTTCTAATTTTGCTCTGTAAACGTATTTTTCCATTATTTCTCTAATACTAATTCTCTGTATTGGGTTCCTCTACTATTGGTTAAAACCAATATGTCTGCAAAAGAAGTAGTTACAGTCCAAATTTCATTACCTATGATTAGTTGGTCTCCATTTAAATCATACTCAAAGTGAGTAATGTTACACAATGGTTTTTCCTCACACCACTCCCAACCTAGTAAAGAACTATCCTCAAGTGTGGAATTTTCATTATTACCCCACCTCATTTGAGCGTCATACCCTTCATCACGAGTCCCGTATATTGAATTAAATTTTAAAGTACTATCAATTGTTACTGTACCTAAATTAGTAGTTGAGTCTTCAACGTCAGCACATTGATTAATTTCTCTAAATTTAAAAATTGTAATTTCCCATTCTCCGATTAAATTTCTTTCAGTAGAATCATAAACGATAGGTTCAAAATCTTCTTTTTCACAAGAGAATAAAAAGGTGATTATTAACAATAAATTAAAATATGTTAAGAATTTTTTCATTATATAAAGTTTTAATATAAATAGTTAAGTTTGTATTAAAGGTGTGACTTTAAACTCACCTAAAACGCTTGAACTTTTAATCTTATTTACTTACTTTTATTAAAAAGATTTTAAATGAGTAAAGAAAGATTGGGTTCCTTGTTATTCTGGGGGTTTTTTATCGGTATATTCTACCTGTGTAGTGTGAATCAAAAAAAATCCACTGGTGATGTTACAACTGTAAAAAAAATAAAAAAAGATACTTGTAAAGTATTTAAAAATGAAGAAGTTGTACTCTGGACTGACGGCACTTGGGATACTTTACCGTATAGATTTGAGGCCATAGATTCTAACCGTAACGGTTTCCCTGATAATGAGGAAAATGATACAGTTTTCAACAAAATATTAGAAACTCATAGTGATATCGAGGATTGTAAAAATTTAATTCAAAGGATAGAAGAGAAATTAGACCAACAAGATGTCAACTAACTGGAACAAAAGATATTTAAATTTAGCTCATTACATTTCTAAATGGTCTAGAGACCCTAATAGAAAATGTGGTGCGGTTATAGTGGGTCAGGATAATACTGAAAAAGCTATAGGTTATAACGGTTTACCAAATAATACAGACTTAAATCATAGTAATACCAAAAAAAGGTATGAAAAACCACAAAAATATATGTGGGTAGAACATGCGGAAAGAAATGCTATTTATACTGCAGGAAGAAATGGAGTATCTTTAGATGGTTGTAAAATGTATGTTACATATTTTCCTTGTTGTGATTGTGCGAGAGCTATAATACAATCTGGAATTAAAGAAGTTTATTCACCTAAACCCGACTGGAAACACCACAAGTGGGGTGAATCGTGGAAAATTTCTAAACAAATGTTTAATGAATGTGGTGTAAAAGTTAAATTTATAAAAGATGAATAAAGATATGTTTTGGGAGGAATACCATAAAATTAATGAAACTGAATTACCTTCTTGGGTAGAAGGGTTAAGCCCAATTGAAAAAAACAAAATAAGGAATAGGGTAAGTCAACTAACTATAGAAATATCTCATGGTCGTTACTACGATGGGTGGACATTAGATGGTATGAAACAAGAAAAAGAAAAACTTTCTAGATTATTAAGCGAAAATATCTAACATAGATGGAAGTCTAGGTTCACTCTCATCTTCACAAACTTCAAGTGTTGGGAATCTACAGTCTTCATCATTTTCCGTGTCAAACGGAAAACATCTATTGGTATACATACCATTATCACATTTTTTACAACAACTCAAACTTAAAGGTCTGTTAATTTCATCTTCTTTTGGTGTTGGTACGGGTGTTACGGGTGCTACGGGTGGTATTGATGGTAGTGGTCCCAGAATATTTATTATTGCTTTAATGGTTTGCTTACTTCCACAATCACCATTAGTCATACATTCACTAATAAGGTCCCAATAAGGTGATGAAATTAATAGGTCTAAAATTTCCTCGGGGGTTAACCCATATATGTCCCCTAATAAACTTAAAATTTCACCTTGGTTAAGCCCATCAAGCATTTGACTTAATTCAAGTGGTGTTAGAGCTGGTGTTAAAGGAGGTATATAACTATCATCAATGTCAATAATTTCAAAATCATCACCAATAGTAATGTCCTCAATATCTATATCTATATCATCATCGTCACCAGGTACTGTAATAAAACCAATTTTAGGTTCCAACTGAAACCCTTCACTCCCCTTTGTTATGTCTACTTCGTCTGGAAGTGACCCAAGGTCTCTTTCCCTTCCACTAGTTGAAAGGGGTCCTTCTCCTACAAATGCATTACCATCGTATTGTCCTGCAGAACTAGTATTAGTACCACCTTTGCCACCTCCCACTTTTTCATGGAGATGCAATTGTTTTATTCTTTTTTTTTCGTTTTTGTTAGATTCTAATAAGGTCATTAGTCTTTTTTATTTATAAATATCATAATTATAGTAAATATTTTTTGATTTTTTGAGTATCATTAGTTATATTAACACATATGAACACTATCCTAACTATATTAGTCATTATTTTAAGTTCCATACTCAGTTTCTTGGTGGGTTACGCTTATAGGAGGCACCAAGAAGAAAAAATGAAAAAAAGAGTGTGGAATAATATAGTAAAAAGACTACATGTCATCCCACCGATAAATTTTAATCCAAATAAACCTGAATTAACTACAAAAAAAGAAGATTTTGACTTAGTTGATGAACTTATGTATGAAAATCCTAAAAATTGGGGTGAGGATGATATTGAAAATCTTAAAAATGAGCTTAATATAGCTCTTTTAGAAGAAGATTATGAAAAAGCTGCGAGAATCAGAGATTTTTTAAACACTTTGGACCTATAACCAATTATTTTTCTTAAAATATTTCCACATAAATACTGCTGTACCTATTGTTAGTACACAAAATATCCAAAATCCGTGATGGTTACTTAGAAATGGGACATCATCAAAGTTCATTCCAAAAACCCCAGTATAAAATGACAGTGGTAGGAAGATTGTTGACCATATGGTAAGTAAATTTAATCTTTTGTTCATTAAATCGTTGTGTGACTTTTCCAACATAGCCTCCAAAATTAAATGTAACTCCAACAAATCTTTATTTTTGTCTTTTGAGTCTATTAGAATCTTTTTTAAAGAGTAAAATTCTTTAATATCTATATCATTACCTTCGAAAATTGCTTCTTCGAACTCATATAATCTTTTTTCTATGTCTTTTCTAGTTACTGCCATCTTTCCAAATATCTATAACCCATAATAATGACTCTATAAAATAAAGTAAACCCACAATTAACATCCCATAATGTGTCCAAGTGCCAGAATGTCCATAATTCATATCCTGGTATATAGAAGGTACCGCTGATAACATTATTGAAAGTGAGAAAAGTAATTTCACCCACTTATTTTCCATAAACTTTTTCATAAGTTTTTAATTATAAATAGTACGTCTACCCAATTGGGTTATCCGGGTACCAATCATCATCATTCCATTCGTCAGGTTCTTTCATGAAATTATTTTTAAAATAAGTAGACAATATTTTTTTAAAATCTTATCATTATTTATATAAAAAACAAAATATGGGAACTATTTTTAAAAAAATGTGGGTTAGATTAAAAAAATGGCACTCTTGGTGGGCATTTATTGAAAAAGAGAGGTTGAAAGCGATGGAACATTGTGGAAGAGGATTCTTTTAAATTTGTAATTTTAATTTTTTTTTACTATTTTTGTATTAAACCCCTTAAAAAAATAAAAAACATGAAAAAAATAAATTTAATTTTACTGGTATCAGTAATTTTATTACTAACAACTTGTGTTAGTTGTGCGTCTACAGTGCATTGTGACGCTTATGGTCAAATAGAAACTATTAAAGAAAATGAAAATGAAAGTTAAACAAATATTATTAATTATTACAGCATTAGTTATTAGTAGTCTATTCCTTTACCCAATGTATATGAATGGTGAAAAAGAAAAATACTGTGAATCCTTAAAAAATAAAATCAACAAATTAGAAAAAGAATCTTCTAATAAAGACATTAAGATATTAAAGTTGGAAAATTCTTTACTGGAGACTGAGAGTGAATTAGCAACAATGAATGAGGAAGTAAAACGTCTAAGTGACGAAAATGGTGTCTTCACTTCCATGTTTGCAGAAATAGAAGGTCAGCCAGGAGGTCACGAAATTTTAAAATATTTGTGGAACGAAATGGGTCACTCTAAATGAGGTGATTAGTAAATATTTTTAATTCTATACCATATTCCTCTACCTCCGTTAAGTTTTGGGTTATTTCACCGTGTATATTGTGAGGTTTGTCTATGTAATATCTATCTATCAATGCAAATTTTAAATTATCATTTTTGAATGATGGTGAGGTTATCCATATTCCAGCACTAGTCACAACATTAGGTTTAAAATCCCTTAATTTTTTAGTGTCACTGGTGACGGGTAATATGTCTAAATTTAATTGTTTTTTTACTAATTTATGCAAGTTTGTGTTAGATATTTGTGTTAGGTCATCATAATTAAAACACTCAATTCCTATATATTTTAAGAATACTGATAATAACCCTGAACCACAACCATTATCCGCAAACTTTAATTTTTTCATAGTGTTGTAATTTTTTAGAACATAATCTATTATAGCTATATTAGGACTATACAATAATCTGTTAAGATAATTTGAAACTTCTTTATTAATAGCACTGTCGTTTCTACCTAAATGATGGCCAGGTAACGTAAAAAATTGTTTACTTTCAGGGTCTCTAAACTCAACCTTACCCTGTAAGATATAGTCTTCGTAACATTTACTTAAATTATCTATAAAATTTTTAGGAAAAAACTTTTTAATTCTTTCTAAGTCTATTTTAGTTTGTTGGTCAACAGGTAATAGTTGGTATGCCATTTTCTTTTAAATTATATTAAGTGACTACCATCTTTCATTATAGGTGGAACATATGAAGTTTCAGGTGGATTCATCGGGAACTCTTGGTCTATCTTTTTTAGTTCGTTTTTAATGTAATCTAACAGTATTTTATCATCACCGTCAGGATAACCCCTAAATTTAAGTATCCCTATTTTTTGAAGGTCTCTTTTTATTTTTTCTATCTTAAGTGGAAAACTGTTTTGTATCTGAAAGACCCACTGTGGTGCTCTTTTTACTGATTTTAAATCTTCCTCACTATATCCAGCATTCTTAAAATAAACTCTTAACTTAATGTAATCATCTAATAAATCATAGTGGGGTTTAATATTCTCCATGTATGTGATGATAGGATGTACATTACTTTTTTCTTCATTTATTCTACTGTCACGTATCCTACCTTTCATACGTAAATCAAACCTACTATTTCTTTCAAACTCAATTAAATCAGATAAGCTTACTTGTTGACCTTCTTTAAAATTATGGTCACTAGGTGAAGAATGTGTACTGCTTTTAATTGCTCTAATTGTTCCACCAGGGGTAATGTACAATAAAAAAGATTTAGGTGCTACACCCCAACCACCATCATGTTTAAACAAGGCTTGTACCATGAGATTCTCTAACCCCCCAAAGTCTAAATTTGAGTTTGGTGGTGTGTCAGATGGTAACGTGTGTTCTTTTACTGTTTCTTCACTATCTTCAACTCTAACTACATCACCACCTTCACCGTTAATGTAATCTCTATACGCGTATAATTTACCATTGTCTGTGTAAAACTTGTGTCTACCGATACCTTTACCATTTTCAAATTTACCGTCAGAAACTATAGTACCATTTTTCGCAAAACCTAAAACATCACCATGTTGTTTTCCATTTTTGTATGACATTTTACTGTAAGGTGGATTTTTTTTCACCTCCTTTTCAGTATTTATTTTTTCACTATATGGCCCTATTTTAGTTTTTTCATCATAGTATTCAACTGCAACACCAGTAAATGGTTTACCATTATGAAGCATATTAGGTTTTTTATACTCTAAATTTTTATGCCATACTTCATTAGAAATAGATTCTTTTAATATGTTTACTAGTTTGGGCATTAGTTTTTACTATAAATATTAAACATAGTTAAAAAATAATTAATTTTGATTTGATTGTATGGTTCTTTATCATTACATTTGTAATGTAAAAAAAAATATAAATATGGAAGAAACAATAGCTATAATTTTAGGAGTTACCTGGTGTGTAGTATTGACAGGTTTTGCACTTTATTCATTTATCGAATATATACACTTAAAAAATAAATGAAACACATAACAACACACCCAATTAAAAAATCCGATTTAGGTTTCCATGGAAATTTATTCGGTGGTAAACTCCTAGCTTGGATGGATGCTGCGGGTGCGGGATTTGCATCTGAAATGTGTGACACCCCAAGAATGGTAACAAAAGCCATAGACCAATGTATTTTTAATAAACCAGCCAAAGAAGGACAACTCCTTAAAATTTATGGAGGAATATCTAAAATAGGCACGACTAGTATTACACTAAACTTAGAAGCTAGAAGTCATAGTGTTTATGATGGACATCAAACAGTTATTCTTTCAACTGATATGGTTTTTGTACGAATAGACGAACAGGGTGACGCTATCCCTATTTCACAACGAGTAAAAGAAAAATATAAATAATGGACAGAGAAGAAAAAAAATTATATTGTCATTATAGTGATTTACCATCACCAACCGCATATCAAGATGATTTTGCTGATTATGATGGTATGGGTAACCAGGGTAGATTCCCTAAACAAAAAAAGAAAAAACCAACAACTATGAAAAGATTAGTAAGTAAAATATTACTATGGTGGTCATATAAATGGCCAAAGAAAGATAAACGTAAATCAATTTGGGAGTTATAAAAAAATACAGATGATGAAAAGTAGTAAATTTATACACCCTGATATAAGAAAAATAATTATGGAAAAAGAATTAAAACCTAAATTTAAAGTAGGTGATATGGCACGCAAACCTAAAGGATATGAATTTCCTTGTACCATAGTGTCGGTATTTAAAACTAAGAACGGAAATGTTAGAGTGGTGGGAGAAATGGATAATTACGGGTTACTTCATATTTTTAATGAAGACCAACTAATAAAGGTTGATAATCACGACTTAATAGGTTAAATGGAAAAAGTAAAATTTTATAATTCTTTTGAGGGTGACAAAATATGTGAAGGAATCTTAGAAGAGGACCCAATGTTTATAGGGGGTTATAAAATAACTTATAAAAATATGATAGTAGGAATTAAATTGGTAAAGTTAGTAAAAAAAGAAAAAGGTGAAGTATAAAGATTATATACTCCAAGAAAAGATATCTAAGACTAATATACCAATACGTGTATTCAGAAAGGAACTTATAGAAAGTTATAAAGAAGTAGATTTACCTTCTGATAAAGAGATTATTATTAATGAACGAACGGGAATACCGTTTTTAAAAACAAAAAAAAATGAAAAAGAAAAAAATGATTAAAAAATTAAAAAAGAAAAGATTTAATTACGTACAAGTATTTGTAGTTTGGTTAATTATAGCGACTCTAGTTCACTTAACTTCTTAAGAGTTTCTTCTAGCTTCAGGAGAAAATTCGTATCGACCAGTTAAAATATAAAATAGGTGACCTAGTCTTTCGTTAAATCCTTCTAAACCACTTAGGTCATATTCCATACGGTCAAGAATTTGTTTAACTTCAGGTAATGACTTTGATGCTGGATACGAATCTAATCTACTTTTTAATTCTTGATATAGACGTACTTGTTCACCTAAATTATATTCCTGGAATTGTCCAGGAAGGGTGTAAAATAAATCGTCATGTATTTCGTCTAAAACAAAACTTAATTCCCTATCTAAAGCTAGTGGTGGTCTCTCTTGTTCACTAAGACCAGCTTTAAATCTTGCTTTAGGAGAATAAGGTCTTCTACGTAACATATCTTTATCACTTCTTCTTACTGTAGGTAATTCTTCTTCCTCATTTTCATATAGTGAGTGCCAAGGAAAGTCATTATCATCAGGACCGAATGTCCCAACATAAGACTCACCTTCAGGTTTTACTCTAAAACGACCATACTTATTTCTATGTGAATCAAACATTTTTCTATTTTTTAAGTAATAGTTACTTCCAGCCTTCCATTCACCTTTTGCAATTGCATCAAAATCTACATTAGAAAAATCACTTGACATATAATCGTCCCAAGTATCAAATTCTATTTCGTCATTCGTATCTAAATCCTCATCTAGTCCTTTACTACTACAATGACCTTCATCAATCTCAAGTTCATTCATAGTATTTTCTTCATCACTAAATAGACCTGTAGATTTACCATCAAATCTCATTTCATTTAAACCTTGTAGACTCTTAGTTAAATCATCTAACTGTGAATGTGTAACTTGTAGTTCATCTTCAGCATCTTCTAAAGATTGAGCCGCATCACCTAGGTCGTGAATAGCACCAGATATGTCATCTATTTGTTTTTCTGTAAAATCTTCACCATATTCTCCCCAGATATCGTCAAGTTCAAAACCTTCAAGACCTACTTCGTCACCCATCATATTAACATTTTGTGCCATATCCTCGATATTGTTTTGGGTGTCCACTAATCTATCAAGTGGTTCAGGAAACATTTCTTCCTTTAATAACTGATTGATTCTATTAATCTCTTCTTTTACTGTATTTTTCATAATTATAATCGTACACCCTTACCTTTTTGAGAATAAGTATTTTTCTTATCTTTATTAGGTATCGTAAGATTAAGAGAAGCGTTAACCCCTCCAAATTTAAACCCGTCAGCTATATTGGGTATTCCTGAGGATTTTTGTTTTAATTTTAAATCTGTTTTAAATACTAAATTTTTACCCAATTTAGTTTTAAATTTAAATTTGTAGTCTTTACCTAAATTACTTTCTAATGAAAAGGGACCTTTACCACTCCCTAATTTAGACATTAATGAAAATAACTCTCCAGCTTTAAAATCATTTGTAGATTTAATACCATTAGAATTTAAAGTTTTGAAAAGTTCGGTAGCACTGGGATTGTTAGTTTTCTGCCAATCCTCTAACTGTGAAAAAACTTGTTTTTCCATTTCATAAGTTTTAGTAGCTGGTACATTTACTAAGTTTAACCCCTTTTCAAGTGCAGTTCCTTTTGATGACCCTCCTGGAGAGGGATTCTCCTCTACTTCATCACCAGGTGCTTCAACGATTGTTGGGTGGTCAATTCTACCAATCATGTTACGTATATCTCTTACCGATTCTTTTAATGTTCTTTTCATATCTTATAAATATATCACGTTACGAGTTTATATTAAAATCCTAATTTTTTAACTTGTTGTTGTTTTTCTTTATCTGGTTCAACGTCTACTTTAATATCAGATACACCTCCCGCAACCTTTTTAGCCAAACTTTCAAAACCTTGTGTGCTATTAGGTAGTCCTTGACTCCTAAATTCTTTTACTGGGATTGTAACTTTAACATTCTTACAATACACTTTAAGCCACCCAACAGCGTTAAGAGTAGCTATAGTTGTGTCAAACCATGTTTTATCGAATGCCCTTAATTCCAATTGTAAGTCATTGTTATAAAATCTAAATCTAACTAAATACGAAAGAGGAAAAAGAACAGCAATCGCAGCTTTTACACTTGAACTTAAACCACTAAAAATTTTTTTAATCGATACCCAAGAACTGGTAATGTTAACTTTTTTAGGGTAAATATTTAAAATTACATTATTACCATCACTGGAAAATTTACCATTAAATCCTAATGTAAAATCAGTGGTTGTTACTACGGTTAATGCGGCGTCCTCAAATATCCCATCTGGTACCGAAGCTCTACCAACAACCTGGAGTTTACCAGTGAAGCTGTTGTTTGAATAGTTTTGTAATTTAGCTTCTAATAACTTTACGTAATAATTTAAATTAAAATAACCCAAACTCCAATCACCAAACCAACCCAAGTCTATACTTCCTACTTTTTTGCTAAATTTATCATCTATTATTTTTTTATTTTCAGCTTTTTTTAACTGACTGTTAACTTGTTGGATTATCTCTTCTTGTTTTGGTACACTATTTTTAATATACGTTTCTAAATCTTTTTTCTTAGGTCTCCACTTAGGGTCTGCCATGGGGAAATAAGCTAATATAACTTCACGTCTACCCATTTTAGATAACTCGGAGTCATCTATAGTATAACCTTTTTTAATTAAGTTTGCAGTATTCTTTAACCACTCGAGTTCCACCTTTTCTACTTGTTCATTTATAGGTTGCCCAATAGAATATTCTATAAGGGAATTCATCTTTTTAATGTCGTTCTCTATCAAACCGTTTTTCATACCATATAAATATCTTACATATAATTAAAAAAAATAAGATTTAATTTGTTATAACGGATAATTATCCTTAAATTAGTTTTATAAAAACCCGTTAAAAAAAAGACGGGGGACCCGACGAAAATTTTTCCGGAGGATTCCGGTCGCCGCTTAAAGACTAAAAATGAAATGAAAAGGATACAGATTACATATCAAGAGATAAAAATGGCCACAAGGCCCAATGTGTATCGCAATAAAAAGAAATATAGAAGAAATTCTAAACATAAGAATGGTTATGGAGAAGATTAAATTGACCAAGGAACAGAAAAAACGTATATCTGAAATAGTGAATCGTTATATGAGGATACAAAGAAACAAGTTCTTTAGAAAGTTAATGCTTAAATGAGTAAGAAGAAGATTATACATATAAATCAACATGTGATTAGAAAGAACACCAAGACTGGTGAACGCAATCCTGTTATTACATGTAAAACTTACAACACAAACGACTACGCGGACAAGGTAATCATCAAAGATAAAGATGGTGATGAGGTCGCAACCATAATTTACTCCCCAGATAAACCGTTATCCTGTGGAGCAAGAGTCTGGATAGAGACAAAAAACGAAATAGAAATTATAAAAACAAATTAAAATGGAACTAAGTAAAATGAAAGTATCCGAAGCACTGGTATACATGAGGCCAATTGCTAAAACTTACGGATTAAAATTAAATCGATTAAAAGATTTCAAACTCTGTAAACTTATTACGTCACAATTATATAATATGGGACAATAATGAGATATAGAGATGATAATCCTGCTTATGTAGCTGACTTAATAATATATGTTTGTTTTATACTTTTTATGTTTGTTATGATATTTCACGTAACAGAAGTAAATGAACGATTAACTAAAATAGAGTTAAACCAAAACAAAGATGAGTAACAAAACAATAGCAATTATAGAATTTAACGAATATGATGGCCAACGGTCAAAGTTTTCAGAAATGTATTTTGAATATAAATACAGTGCAGAAAAATACCTAGAGGAAGAGGGTTATAAACCTGATGATATTTTTGAGTGGAAAAAAGATTACTTTCATTCAGCTAAAATTTACATGGTACCATTAAACTAATAGAAGATTATGACTATAACAATAATATTAATAGCGTTGGGGGGAATACTCCTATACGGAAACACATTGGATGACTAAGAACTGCAAAGAATGTCCATGGGTGGTTAATACCAAGAACAATAGAAGTTTTACTAGTCATGCAAGAAAACATAATAAATCCCATAACTGTCATATGGTTCCAAGAGTAAAAGAAATTGGTGTTTGGAATACAGATAAAAAGTATGAATGTATGGGAAGCAAAAAAAG
>Ga0163110_10000591_pt1 | contig 17324 bp, 20 predicted proteins | sample CRUFie1St17metaG_FD_108703 | JGI IMG/M metagenome (GOLD analysis project Ga0163110, IMG submission 108703) | Marine microbial communities from the Costa Rica Dome - CRUD Field 142mm St17 metaG | ecosystem: Environmental > Aquatic > Marine > Oceanic > Photic zone | place: Costa Rica: the Eastern...
ATTAGTAAAAAAATAACTATTTTCGTTATCAGGAGATTGATGAACGTATGTAAAATGTTTTCCAAAAATACAACTTACAATTAATAAATTGTTCATATATATTATAATATATTAATTATTATATTCCTTGATAATTACTAACGGCTATGTTAATATTTAATTTGGATATTAAATTTTTACCTCTATTACTTTTTATACAAGCCCTATAATAATCGCCTCTATATGATTGTATATAATTAAAATATTTGTTATTTATGTCTTTGCTAAAATTGTCTAAATTTGTATTTGATTTAATTATTTTATTGAATAAAGTATTCCCATGCATATCACCATCAATTATTATTAAATTTATATTATTTGAATTTTTAATGTATAATGAGTACAAATAATATTCATACAAAGATTGTTCGCTACCAGTTACAAAATAACTTATTGGTTGTTTATGTATATTAAATAATAATTGTATCATGGATTTATAATATTTTGTATGTATAAACCAAAAATCATTCATTCTTACACTTATGTCTCTATAATCACTAAAATTATTGTTGAATATTTTTTCTACTATTTGTGGATATTTAATACCACTATTATTTTTTCCAACAGTTAACAATGGTTTTTTCATATTTGAATCAATTATTGTTTGAATATTTGTATTTTTTAATATTAATGATTCACAATCCAAACACCATACATAATCATATCCCATTTTCTCTAATTCTAAAATAGAATATGTTCTTTTAACAGCAACATAATTACGATGACCACCAGAACCCCAACTAACATTATTTACATTCTTAAATAAATCCTTCTTTTTTTCTGTAAATTCTAACTGAAAATTATTAATTATTTCTTCAGTATTCAAAAAATATATTAAATCATAATCATAATTATATTCATTTTTAAAATTATTTATAGATTTATTATCGTCAAGTACAATAAAAATTGGTATTTTAAGAATCTGAATATTTGTAAATTTTAAAAAAGATAAAATTAACTGATTAGTGTATTTAAAATGAGGCAGGTGAGTTTGAATATGAATACATACTGTCATTGTATATATATATATATATATTTTAATGATAATAATCATACCGATTGGTGGTATTGGGCAAAGAATTAAAGAAAATGGTTATAAAAAACCTAAAGCATTAATTAATATTTATGGAAAACCTATAATATCATACTTATTAGATAACTTAAATACTGATAATATTGATTATATATTTATTCCATATAATAAAGAATATAAACAGTATAGATTTGAAGATTTTTTAATTAAGAATTATCCAAATATTCATTTTAAATTTTATTGCCTAGAAAATAATACTAGAGGTGCTGCAGAAACAATTAATATTGGTATAAATAAACTTAATGAAGAAAGAGATATTCCAGTATTGTGTTTAGATAGCGATAATTTTTATACTTGTGACATAATTTCACAATGGAACGGAGAAAATTGTGTTTTTTCCTTTGAAGATGAAAATAAAAATCCAATATATTCATATGTAAAAACGAATGAAAATAATGAAATAATAGATATAAAAGAAAAGGATAAAATTTCAAATAATGCTTGTACTGGTGCTTATGGCTTTCGTTCAATTAATGACTTAAAAAAATATACATCAAAAATTATTGAAGAAAATATAACTCAAAAATTAGAATTTTATACAAGTGGTGTGATAAAGCAAATGATAAGTGAAGGTCAAACTTTTAAAAACCAAACTATATTACGTTCAAGTTTTATATGTCTAGGAACCCCTTTACAATTAAAGTTTTTTTATAATAATTATCCTTATAAAAATTGCTTTAGTAATGAAGTTGTAATAAAAAATAAAAGAATCTGTTTTGATTTGGATAATACACTTGTCACCTTCCCTACTATTGTAAATGATTATAGATCTGTAAAACCTATCCAAAAAAATATTGATTTTTTAAAATATTTGAAAAAGTTTGGAAATACTATTATTATCTACACTGCTCGAAGAATGAAAACACATAATGGAAATATAGGTAAAATTAATACAGATATAGGTAAAATAACATTTGAAACACTAGATGATTTTAATATTCCGTATGATGAACTACATTTTGGAAAACCATACGCCGATTTTTATATTGATGACTTAGCATTAAATTGTTTTGATAACTTAGAAAAGGAAATGGGATATTATAATAACAAGATTGAACCGAGAGATTTTCATACTATTAATTCAGGTAGTTTTGATACAATAATTAAAAATGGTGATTTAAAAGGGGAAAACTATTATTATGAGAATATTCCACAATATTTAAAGGATATGTTTCCCTTAAAGATATCAGGAAACAGTAAAAATATTGTAATAGAAAAAATTCATGGTTTGACAGTTACAGATTTATATTTATCTGAAATGTTAACAAAAGATACATTGACACACATATTAAATAGTATAAATCGGATTCAAAATTGTGATATAATCAATGATGATATTAATATATATGATAATTATGCTTCAAAATTAATAAATAGATATAAAAGTTTTGATTATTCAATATTTGAAAATAGTGAAAGCATTTATGAATCAATATTAGTAAAATTACAATGCTATGAAAAGAATAACTTAGGTAAGAAAAAAGTAATACATGGTGATCCAGTATTTACCAATATAATCATCAATACATATGGTAAAATTAAATTTATAGATATGCGTGGTAAGGTTGGAGATAAATTAACAATATATGGAGATTGGTTATATGATTGGGCAAAAATCTACCAATCAATAATTGGTTATGATGAAATATTATTATCTAAAATTATTGATACTAATTATAAAGAAAACATAATATCCATTTTTAAAAACTATTTTATTGATAAGTTTTCAGATAAGGATTTCGAGAATTTAAAAATAATTACAAAAAGTTTAATATTTACTTTGATCCCTTTACATAATAATGAAAAATGTATAAAATATTATAAATTATTATTTTCAGAATATTTAAAATGAATTATTATATTAATGCCAACTCACAAAAGTAGTGATTATAAATGATCTAAATCTATATATTTATATGAAATGTTTTTTTGATGTAAAGTTTCGTATATATAATAACTGAATGTAGATCCATTTTTTCCATTTAAATTAAAATTACCAATAAATACATTATTACATTCTTTTGAAATAAGAAAATCGACTATTGCATTTAATTCTCTATATTCAAAACTCTTTTTACTAGTAAAATAGTTGTATTGATTTGTATTCAAAAAATCGATAATCTTGTTATTAAATGAGGATGACAATAAAATTGTTATATCCTTTTTATCAATATATTCCTTTATTAGTTGAATATATTTATTTTCAAGTTTTTTCTTAAAATTCCCTTTTGACATTTTGTTCATTTTAGACCAATGAATTATTGCATCATCTTCTAGTCTTAAGTGGATTAGATTTACTTTATTTGTTAAAATAACATTTGATAGTTGTTTTTTGGATATATCAATAAATTGATTATTATAAAAAATATTAGTCAATATATCTAAAAAATATGGAGTCGGTTTACCAGGGCATTTACCCAAGGATGAATCCCATTTTCCAGCTTTATTTGATGGCCAACCCATTGTGGAACATTTAATATAATTTTTATTTGTATAATCAATATCTTTATCTAAAATTTCGGTATATTTGTCTGTTATAGTATTATTATTTAGTTTATATTTAAACCAAATATATTTTGCAACACCAATACACGGATCTCCTTGAATATTATTAAAATTCGTATTTTTACTTATAAATAATTTGTTATTAACAAAATATTTGTCTTTTACATTTTGTGTTATATCAAAAACATTATCTTGTGTTCCATAAGTTACATTTAACAATTCAAAATCAAAATTTTCCTTATCTACTAATATTAAGTTATATTCTTGTTTAAAAAAAATATTCATTTTGTCTAAATCTAGTATTTTTGAAATATTTTCATATTTATTTTTACTATAATCACATAAAAATTTATCAATAACAATAATCTGACAATTATTTTCAATTGCATGGCTTATCCCATTCAATAAAGCAAATATTTGATTAGTAAATCCCATTGATTTTGTTGAAAAAGATAGATAATACATACTATTATATATAATAACTTATTTATAACAATATTAACTGTTAATGGATAAATTATTACAATGGATTTTAAGACTCGATTAATCAGATATTATGAGCTAAATGCCCCCCAAAAGCTTGGAGATGTTGATAAATTGGTTCAAAAATATTCATCAAAGGAAAAAGAATTGTTTAGACAATTAACGTTTAAATATGGTCCCGAAGCAAAGCTATCAGAAGCAGAAAGAAAAGCTATTCAAGCACGAACAGCTAAAGCGCCAATCGTTAAAGCCCCAAAACAAACAATTGATATTAATGATTGGATGGAATCGTTATTAGATGAGAATGATAAGAATTTATTAAGAGAAATAGATAATTACCATGGAAATGAAATTCCACAAAGTATTTTGGATCGTATTTAAATAATATTCGCTTAAATTATACAAAACTATGTTATCAAAAAGTGAAAAAAACATGTTTTACTATTTAGGTCTTAGTTTGCTTGTGTTAATTGTATTGGGTGTATTATTTGGAGTATCTAGTGTAAAGGAATCTTTCGGCGGCGGTAAGACATCTGAGCAAAAAGCATGCGAAGACGCGGGAAAGGTCATGGCCAAAAAGCTGGTCGGCCACTCCCGCGTCCTGAAGTGGGGGGACAAGCCGTTACGAGAATCTATTGTGAATGAAATCAAGGATAACTGTGCCGCCAACGAGCACCTCAACCCTGCAAGCACACAGTCCCAAATCGAATACATTGGTAAGAGATATGCTATTGATGCTGTCGGATCGCGTGCGAGCGCTTCGGGCGACATGCACTACTCGAACCTGGCATGAATCGGTGTGCACGAAGCAAAGCAATAGAGAAAAGAAGTAAGTAAGAAGCTCATTGAATACTGCAATGAAGGAAAGAGCTTTTCCATGGCGGAAAGCCAGGCGATGTATGATGTGGCGGCGCTCTTCGCCGGCGAGGCTCACAGCGAAACACGAAAAAACTGGTGTAAGGAAGCGGTAAAAAAAAGGTCTTTACCTCAAAACATCCAAAAGCATGCACATAGATCTTGTACACCAGAAGCAAATTGAATAAAACATTAATTTTATTCAATTTTCTTTCTCTTTAGAGCTAATTCTTCAATAAAACTTAATTTATTTTTATTTTGATTATTTAAATTAATTTTTTTCAATTTTATTGGTTCTTTTTTCTCTAAATAAGCAGAATTTCTTTTTAGTCTTGCTATTAAAGTATTATTTTTTTCCTGATTTATCATATCAGATAATTTCTCTCGAACACTTGATAACCATTGCATTTTTTCACCAGTATCATCATGTTCAAACTTCTCCGGCATACAAGCATAGAGTGCTCTCATTTCAATTAGATCAAGACCTGTAAATGAGTATTTAAACCTGAGATCCGCTAAATGAATTGGAGCAATTTCATTTGGATCCATATGTACAAGCCATAATACTCTATTTCTCATTAAACGAACGGCTAATTCCTTTTTCAAACCTTTTTCCATTAAAATATCGACTGACGCACCCGAATAGATATTTTTGGGAATAATCTTTTGCTGTATTTCAAGTGCTTCAATATTTTTCAAAAAATTTTCATTCTTCCAAGCTTCCTCTTTCTCTTTTTCTTCTTCAACGTATTTTGGGTGATTTTTAATGAATTCATCCCATCTTTCCACCTCTTTTATATTTTCATAAGAATCAGATTCAGAAGCATTTTTTAATGCTTTAGTCAAATATTCTTTAGCGGTTTCATATGTGACCATCTCGGAAAGAGGTTTAATACCGGCATTATTCAGTTGTGATTTAAGCACTTCTATTTGTTCAAGAAGAGATTCATCGTTAACGACATATGATGTTGAATTAATACTTCCAGTTTTTAAAATTTCTTTTTGTTGAAATCCTCTTTTTGCTTCTTTTGCTTGTTTCTTTTTTCGAAGATTTTCTAAATGTATTTCTCGATTAAGACCTTTCCTACGATGTAATAAACAATTTGATGTTTTTGCTTGATTTGGGTTTTGTGAAAATATTTGACCCAAGGCAATATTTGAATAAGTCTCTACATCTTTCATACTAAAGAGTATATTTTAATATATTCGAAATTTATTTTAAAATATAGTAAAAGAATAGACAAATGAGTTTACATAAAGATTTATTAAATAGAAGAAAATGTTTACATATTTATTTAAATGATGTGCAATCACCTGATAATATTTGTGATTATAGATATGGTAATATCTTAAATTCTGAAAAATGTATGAATGAAAAAATTGATAAACCACTTGTATATGAAAATAAAACACAATCAGAATCTAAATTAAGAATGAATCTAAAAGATAGTCATTTTCTAAATGAAAATAGACTGGATTCTATTGATGAAAATTCTGATAAATTAGATTTTGATTTTAACCCAATCTACGAAATATACAGGCCTAATTCAGAAAATCAACACAAAGATCCAACTTCATATGGAGATGATAACACAAAAGAAAGATATACTGAAGGGAATGAATTTTGGAATAATCCAAATTTAAAAAATATTGATGTTGAAAAAACCGATAACAGTAATAATTTTACCAAATCAGCTTATAAAAGGGGAAGGGATTTTTGGAATAATTTAAACAAAAAAATTGAGTTTAAATAATTACTGACTGGAACCAACATTCGCTGAATAAATACGAGACTTGTATTCATCTAGTTCTTGCTGGTATCTTGTTTTATCATCTTCAGCCAATTTATTAAATTCTGTTTTTTTATCATCACCAAGTCCACGCCATTCCGCCGCCATTTTCTTAATAATATCTGAAAATGTTGCCGATTTTGGTAGAGAACCTTTTACTCTGGCACGATTCTTTTCACAATACAACATGTAACCCGACTTTGGTTTTTTAGGATGATTCTTATCTTTGAATTTCTTAATTCTAATAGAATCATCAATATATTTATTGCATAGTTCTTCATAACGTTCTGGAGCACCAAGATCAAAACTAATTCTTTCAATTAGTTTCATACTTTGAGAGCGGGATGTTTCCATAATATTGCGCATAGCCAAGTAGTATTCTTGGTGAGCCATCTTGTATACTTTATTATAGTGAGTAGGCTTTATACTCTAAAAGCATTTTTGTACATACCGAAAATATAATCAACTGGCAGTTTCAAATTATCAGAAACATTAACAATTTCTGAAACCATTTCCTCATTTTCTTTTTTATATTCAGCATTTTTTCCAAATACAAGATTATGAGTATAAGCCCATGGAGATGCTTCAGTTTCAACAACAGTTAAATTTTGCTTTTCAGACTTTTTGTAATTTTTTAACATTTTTAGATTAACATTTGTATCAGAAATATTACATATTTTTGAATATAAATCTAATAATTTTTCTGGTAAATCAGAACGAATTATTAATTTATCTCCATTCATTTTTACTATGTATCCATTTGTCATATTTTTCAACCATTCTCCATTATCAGTTGATTCAACATTGACTTCAATATAATCGATTCTATCTAAAATTTTTTTGTATTGTGTATTTTTATTTTGGATTTCATCAATATTTTTATTTTTTGAAATAATATCAATATTATTAATCTCAAACTTAACAATTTGTAGTAAAATATTTATTTCATCAAAAATTGTATTTAGAATATTCATTTCATGATTATAAAAATTTCTTGTTTTCAATTGACTAATTATATCTTTATAATAATACAAATATATACCCCATTTTCTAGAATCTGCTAATTGTTCTCTTCTTATTTTGGATAAATTCTTTTGAATTATTTCTAAAAATTCTTTTACACTGTTTTGCGGAGTTATATTTTCTAAACTGTTAAGATTTCTAATTGATTTTGGTATTTCTATATTGTTAACGAGTTTTTCCAGTTTTAAATTATATAATAGACTGTCATTATTTTTTTCAACTTTGGCATTTTCATCCAATATTATATTATAATCTGGATAATTAAAAAACAATAAATGCTTATATTTTCCAAGAATTTTTTGATTTTTTTCTGATAAAGGAGGAATTTCTTTTATGTTATATGTAAAAGAGTTTATAGGATCATCATTATCTTTATATGATTCAGTATCTATACTTTCACGCAAATAATCGAGTTCAAGTACATGTCTACAACATAAAATACCTTCTTTCATAATTTCGGATTTCAATTTTGGACTATCTGATAATATTACACCCATTAATGATAGTGAATAAAAATGATTCAGATATTAGTCAAATTTAATAATAATACAAATATGGCTAGTAAATTGAAGGATATTTTGAATGAACATAAAGTACCTTTATTACATGGTACACATGGATCTGGAAAAACAACATTAGTCAGAAAAACATTTAAAGAATGTTATTTTCATCTGTATTGTCCATTAGAACCAAATGAATGGACATATATGATTGATGGAATATCTAATAATCCAAAGCAAGTTGTGATTGTTGATAATTTAGAAGCAGCTGATTCTGCAACTGTCAAACAAATCAATCAATTTCTTAATAAGAAAAAGAAAAGCACTACTCTTATTCTGATTTGTGTAGATCCTTATATGAATCATTTAAGAACTTTAAGAAGTAAATTACAATTGGTTAGAATGCATACTATCAATAATGCAAATGCTATAATAAAAGCAGAAGAAATGGGAGCATCAAAAGAGGTTTTATCGTACATCGCAAAAAATGGTATTAGCGATTATCGATTATTAGAGAATTTAGCAATACACGGGGGCTTAGCATATGATTCTGATACAAATCTTGCAATTCGAAATCCATTTAAAGCATTTAGTTGGTTACTCGGACAAAAGAATAAAGCTAATTTAGAATCAGTTGTCGAAGACAATCCATATTTCTATTCTTGCGGAATATTTACAAATTATACAAAAGTGTCTAATAACATTTACAATCTACAAAAATACTCAAAATATTTATCTGATATAGATCATTTGGGTTTTGATGTATCTAATATTCAAAATACTTTATTATCAAAATTGAGTAAACTCAAACAAGTTGATAAGCAATACATGATTCAATTTCCAAAATTCAATGTAAATTCAAAACAATTTGATATAAGATTATGGAAAACGATTGAACATAGAGATTCTTTGTATAATTTGATAAGACATATCAATAAGAACAAGAAACAAAAAGAAACATTGGATTTGTTAAAAAATTGTATAAAATATTACAAGATTAATCAAGATATTACAGAAAAGGCTTTACAAGTATTAGGTGATACTAAAAAACCAAAGTTAAGAGTCCACATGAAGAAACTCTTTACTTAGGTAATATTTGTGAATCCATACAAATAGACCAATAAACACGTCAAGCAATAGAACAATATACGCATTTTTTTCTCCTTTAAATGCGTATATTGAATATAGAATAAATAACATACCATGAATTGGACGATATGAATTCCACCAAATCTTTCCACCAGCTTCTATACCATTTTTTCTTAAATCGAACAAATATAATGATACAAAAGCTAATCCAAGTATCAATGCTGGAATTGAAGACAGTTTTAACTCTTTAATTGATAAATTTTTTGCAATTAGTGCTATAATCAGTCTTAATCCTAAACATAATATTAAAAAAGCAAGGGCTCTTTTCATACTAAATGTTTTGAAAATAATAAATTATAATATTTTCAATTGAGTCTCTAAGTTGTTCTCTAATTCTGTAATTCCTATATTTCTAAACTTAAATTTTTCTCCAAATATGTCATAATCTCCAATACAAATATTCATAATTTTTTCACAAACCATCTTTTCTCCATCTTTTAGACTAAATACATTTTCATCTGTAAAGAAGATATGATTGCCAAATTTATCAGTAATTTCAACAATAATATTCAAGTAATATAAATATGTTTGAGTTGCCATGCATTCGTTTCTCTTGGGAATAATCTCATATTTGAAATCATATCCGTAATTTTCGAATAATTCTTTTAAGCAATTAAAAGAATAATCCATTTTTTCTAATTCTAATTCATATTTATTTAAAGTTTTATAATAAAAAATTAATCATTTTTTTACTTAAAAACAATAAAAAAACAAAAAAAACAATTAAAAATAATAAAAAATAAATAAAAAACGATTAAAAATAATAAAAAATAAATAAAAACGATTAAAAATAATGAAAAATAAATAAAAACAATAAAAAAACGATTAAAAACGTTATGTTCATTTTTTATAAAAGTTTTTTGTAACAAATAATATTCCAATCTTTAAAGTGCTTATTATTACAATCTACTAAAGCTATTTTATCAAAAACAACAGTATTTGATATTTTTTCAATTTTTTGTATTTCTTCATTAGAAATTTTGTCTTTATACTTATAAAAAAGAGAAACATGAGAATCATTTGGAAAATATTCTGGAATATTATCTATTTTTTTCAAAATATAATATAATGCGTTAAAATCATCATCGCAACTCAAAGTATATTTTTCAGATAATTCCATAATTTGTGAACTAATTTTCAATTTGGAATATATATTCCTTGCATCATAAAGTGTTAAACTATGTTTGATTGTCATATGAAAAATAAATCCATTTGTATAATTGTTCCAATTTGCGTCATTAGGTAAAAGCCAAATACAATAACCAAAGTTTTTCATAAAATTATGAAATTTTAACAATATATTTGAATTTTAAAATATCTTTGAAATTAAAAACTAAATGTCCAGACAAGGAATCGAACCTTGATTTTCTGTGCCGTTTGTAAGCATTGTTTTTTGCGAACACAAACAGAGGACTTAACCATTAGTCGATCTGGACATATAAATACATATTTTTATATGGTATACATTTTAGACGCATATTTCGAAATTTAAAATTTTGGTAAAGATTTCAATCATTAATGAATTAATTATGCCAATATATACAGATTATGATGAGTGGTCTAAAAATCTTGGGCCATGTGATATAATTCTTTTTACAAAAAAACGTGTAAATAATTGTGTAAACTTTTGTAAACCAAATGGTTTAGGATTACATTCAGAATGGGTACATGTTGGCGTGGTTTGTCCGACTAATTTCATAGATTTTGAAAATAAAGATGTAAATGAAACATATATATTAGAGTCAAAAATATATGGATCACGTGGAATAAAGGATATCCGTACTAATAAGTTGAAAGGAGGATTACAAATTAGAAATTTAAGAGAAATAGCATATAAAAATCTAAAAAAAGATTATGCAATAGCTTGTTATAAAATCAGGTATAATAAATTCAAATATAGCCTTGAAGAAGAAAGAAATTTGAGTAAAGAAGAATTGGAAAAATATTTAGAAAATAATTTTAAGGTAGCTTCTTTAAGATATATATGGAAAAATTGGCAAAGTTCCTCATATGATTGGTTAAATTGCTATAACGCCCCAGGTTTTCATAACTCTGATTGTATTACACAAAAAAACAAAAGATTATTTTGTTCAGAATTTGTTATAAATTTATATCAGAAAATATCAATAATTGATACAGGATTAGATAGTGATTTAATTGGTCCACAAGAACTTGGAGATTGGATTGGTGATGTAATGGGTGATTCTCCATTTTATCCAGATTGTTATTTATTGAAGAAGAAACCAGAATTGAATAGGCAAAATACAATACATTCAAAAGCAAAAACTTTTTTAATTAAATGTTATTGGTATTGGGTTGTTTTTTGTGGATGTGGGACTAGCAAATATAACGGGAGTGGAGAAGCTGGATATTAAAATTTTTTTGAAAAAAAAATGATTACCAAAATCTTATTTAAGGTTATACTCATTAATATATAATAATCATGTGTCGTCAAAATACTATTATTTCTGTAATGGAATCTGCGTTTTACAACAATAGTACCCAAGTAGTTCACCGCTCCTAATAAATTACCTCATCATTATGCCGCAGTTGTAATATCAGGAAAGCCGATAAGTATTGGAGTTAGTGGATTAGCAGGATGTTCGAAAATATGCAAACCTGCAGTAACAAGACATGCCGAAATGGATGCGATTAATAAAGTAAAAGATAAGAGTCGTTTAAGAAAAGCAAGTATTTGGAGTTTAAGATGGAAGAAAGTTGATAATGAATGGGTACTTGGAAATGCAAAGCCTTGTCATTATTGTAGGAGTTTAATGATCAAGTGGGGAATTAAGACTGTGTATTATAGTGATGATAATGGAATAATACAAAAGGAGAATATAAATCAAATGAAAAGCAAATTAACTACTGGAAGTGTAATTCATTTGCGTTCAAATCTTGGTTACAAGGATATTTCGTTTCAACGCCCAATATGTTATAAATGTAATTAATGAAAAAATAGAAAAAATAATAAAGTATACATTATACTATGGCTAAAGATAGTGTTCTTTTATTAGGTGTTTTAGTATTTGTATTGGCTGTACTTGGATTTTTTTCTTGTGGCTCAAAAGTAATTTCTCCATCAAGAATTGTAACAAAAGAGACTTTAGGTGGTAAAGCACCTTCTGACTTGTGTATAAAAAGAGATAATGATGAAGAGAAATTACAAAGGAGTATGTATAGATCTCATTTTAAATATGACTAAGTTTATATTTTTTTTGAATTAAGTAAACACAGAATTTAACTGTGTCTTATAATAATGGAAACAGAAGATGATAGCCACCTTGCGAACTCATCAGCGTATGTATCGTCGAACTATTCTGCAATAGAGCCCCAAGTACTATTAGCGAAGGGTGAGAAAGAAGATGGCGCCTTATTTTTTTATTTGCATCATATATATGAAAATAGTCATAATGAAAATATTCCAAATGAAGAAACAATAATATACAAATCAAAAGAATTAATTAATAATGGTAGTAATGTCAATTATGTGTATTTAGGATATAGTCCGTTATTTATTGCTGTTAAATTATTAATATATCCTAATTTAATAAATTTTTTGTTGGATCAAGGTGCTAATATTGAACATACAAAAATTGAAAATGGAAAAAAATGGTCTGTTTTTCTTGTTGCATTCATGGAAAAGTATGATTTAATACAGAATGATTTATATAAACCAACTTTACCAATATGGTTAAATAGAATTGATCCAAATGATTCTCCTACTACAAAATTTGAAAAAATCAATAGCAATCATAAATTAATAGATAAACATTTAGATGTTGTAAATAAAATTCTCAGCGAACATCACAAAAAAGTAGTAAGAACCAATAGTCCTACAACAATTAGCGGTCATGGTGGAATTTTACATACAAAAATTGCGGAATATAGTGCACCAACTTTTCCTTATTACAAAAAAACTGGCGGCTATTCCAAAACTAAAAGATTTTTTCCTTCTAGTTTACAAGCTAAACTTATTGATAAAGCTTCTAAAGCAAAATCTACACTTGTAAATAGTTTACCATATTCTACAATAAGTAAATTGAATCCACTTGCAAAAAAAGAACATAAAGATATTATATTTTTTAGAAATAGACTTGAAAAAAGTTTAAAAAATACAAACAATACTTTAGAATTCAATTTGGATGCATTAGATATTAGTAGAATAAATGAATTGTATTCATTACCACATAATCCTGGAAAACTAAAATATGTTACTGAAGGCTCATTTAATGGTATATTCATAACCAAAAACAAACAATTCGCTTATAGGATAAATATAGATCCTATTGATTCTGAATCAGATGAAGCCAAAGAATTAATGGCAGAAGCTTTATTAACAATTCACTTAGCGAATTTAGGAATTGCTCCAAGAGTCATTGATTGTTATTTTGCAAAAAATGATAAAAAATCTGGAGAAAACACATATCTTGTATCTGTAAGTGAATTTTCAAAGAACGGTTCTTTAACAACATTTCTTCAATCGAAATCATGTACTCCAGAAATGATACCAAGACTTGTTGAAAAATCTATTGAACTTTATAGCAAGATGATAGAAAATAAGGTTTTTTGTATTGATGTTAAATCGGATAATATGCTTGTTTCAAATAATCTAGAACTATATCTTATTGATTTTGATGATCAATTTTGTTCTAAATTTAAAAATATGATATTAAACGGGAAACATATATTCTCTAAAACAAGTAGATTCATTCAAAAACTACCTTTCTCATCCGGAAATAGTGAAGAAATTACAAATCGAGGATTTTTTTGTTTAAATATTCTTCAAGTTGGTGTTGTATGTATGAGACATGGGGGTGAAGAAATGGATGAGAATAACAAATTACTACTTTATGCAAGAACATTAGTTGATAATATTGATATTGCAAAAGACTTACAATCAATGGTTGCTTGTGCCGCAACAAAAGTTAGTAATGATTATACAGCTTATCATATTTTAAGACATTATCTTGTTGGTGACCCAGTAACTACAGAATTCGATAAGGTTGGTTCTTATAAATTTGCTGGTTATAATATTAGTAATGATCCTGTTACAATAATTCTTGCATCTTACTTTTGGGTTATGTATGACAAAGATTTGGCAATAAATTATTTATTAAAGACTTCAAAAGTCCCCAATTTATTGAAAGTCGATCTTAAAATAGCAAAAATACTTGTTAACAAAAAGGGTTAAATCATTATTCTGAGAATATTATTAAAATCTGAGAATATTATTAAAATCTTATTATAATCATGAGTCTTGGCTTTATTGTATTAAGACATGTAAATAACGAATTAACAAATAAATATTGGATAAAATGTTATGATTGTATAAGAAAACATTATCCAGAAAATGAAATTATTATTATAGATGACAACAGTAATTACGAATTTATAACACATAAAGATTTATATAAAACTTTAATCATTAATAGTGAATATCATCAAAGAGGAGAATTATTACCATATTATTATTATTTACGTAATAAACTATTTGATACTGCTATTATACTTCATGATTCAGTTTTTTTAATGAAACCGATAGATTCTAAAATTATTGAAAACATCAAAACATTTAGATTTTTATGGCATTTTCAACCAAACATCCCCGTCGATAAGGAGATGCACACATCTATATTAAGGCCAAAAACCCTTGGAGGAAAACAAAAACAACTACAAATGATAAATTTATATAATGATAAAGGGCTCATAGATTTTTTTGACCTTAAACTTTGGAATGGTTGTTTTGGAGGAATGTCTATTATTAGTCAAACATTTTTAGTTGATCTAAATAATAAATACGATTTGAGTAAATTGTTAGATGTTATATTTAATCGTGCTGATCGCCAGTGTTTTGAAAGAGTATTTGGTTGTTTATTGATCTATTTTGAATTCTGTTTTTTTAATTATAATATAAAAATACCAAAATTAGGATCAGCACCTAGTTGTGCAAGAAAAAAAGCTATTAAAAAATGTAGACACAATTTTGCAAAATATATGCCAGCATCAAATTCAATATTTGGAAACATTATGGATTATCCGAAGAATGTAATAAATATTAAAAATGAAGAAACTAAAGTCCCTCGACCCTGGAAATTTACATTCGAAAATTGTTGGGAATGTAGTGACTTTTTACCAATAATTAAGATTTGGTCTGGAAGATGATCTATTTCAAAATCCTCTACACTTTTAACAATTCATAATTTGTTTTATTGAATTGTTAAAACAATCAATGTCTGATTCTTGATTGTTACCCAAATGATTCCATTCTTTTGGGTTTTTTGTATTATATTCATATGACCAACCAAAATCACATAAGCGTATTTTTCCGTCTTTTACTAAAATTTCGACTGGTTTAATGTCATTATGAATACAATTATATTCTTTCAAAGTATTCATAATATGATCTCTTTGTAATTCCCAATCACTTGGTAATGTTTCTTTAGTAATTGGTTCTCCCCAATATTTTGTTCTAATGATTTTATCTTTTCCATTTTTTTCATAAGACAATAGCTCAACGGCTATACCTGTATTTTTAAGTATTTTTAACCATTTAATTTCATTTTCATACATAAATGTTCCAGATCTTCTATAATATGGTCTTTTTACTACAATATTATCTTTGTATAGTTTTACACAGCCAATATAATCTTTTTTTAAAATTCTAAAATCATTTGTTTTATCCATTATTTATAATAATTGTTAATAATATGTCAAGAAGGTTATCATATTATTTTAATAATGGAGGTTCAGATGATCCTAATCAAGAACAAAATAATGAAACAAAAAACACAAATAAAAATTCTTTAAAAAGAATAAAACCCGGTAGCTGGGTTATTACTGGAAACAATATTATTTCAGACAATAAACCAGATATAAAAGATCCTGATAATTTAGAAGATGAGTTTTTCGTTAAAAAATTTGATTCAGATGAAGATGAAAAAAACTATTCAAATATTTCTGAAAATGATACAGAATCTAAAGAAGATGTAAAAAACAAAAAACCAAAATTAATGGAAGGTATAATGAATCTTTTTCAATTTAATTCTAATGTTGATGAATCAAAATCTGATAATAATGAATCAAAATCTAATGAAACATCAATAAATGGAGGTTCTTCTTCAGATGTTTTTGATTTAGAAGAAATAGAAGATTTAAGTAAATTGAAAGATACATCTGATTTTGAAAAATATGAATATCCAATTTATGATGATTCGAAACATCCAACTTATACAACTTATAATTCAAATGAATATCAACCTTCTACAAATATTGACAAAACAGATTTATTAAAAAAAATTGATAATATTATTGAAAATATTTCAAAATACCAAAATAATTTATATAAAACAGGAGGTACAACAAACAGAGTACAAGTCTCGAAAAAACGAAAAAATGAATTTATTATTCCACAAAAAGACGAAGAATATGCTGCTACATATGAAGACGATTTTGAGTATACAGAAAATGAAAAATTCAATAATGAATATAATCCAAATATAGAAAAAAATGACTTGCTTGAATTAGATTTATTGAATCAGTGGGTATATGAAGATGACAATTCAGAAGTATATAATACAGATTTATTAAATACACATAAAGAACTTGTTGAAACTATTGGAGAAAAAAATACAGAAGAGTTGATTGATTTTTTATCTGAAAGTGGAGAGAATTTTGAAATAAATGAATCAACACTAGAAGACGAAGAAGAAGATAATGAAGAAACTCTGGACGATTTGCGCCTCAAAGCCAAAGAAAAAAATAAACAACACCGTTATGTATTAAGAAAACGTAAAAAGTAAAATATACCTAAAAAATAATAGATAATAAAGTTAATATGAATATTAACGAAATTCTTTCACTTATATTATTAATTATTGTATTATC
>Ga0163110_10000592_pt1 | contig 17288 bp, 8 predicted proteins | sample CRUFie1St17metaG_FD_108703 | JGI IMG/M metagenome (GOLD analysis project Ga0163110, IMG submission 108703) | Marine microbial communities from the Costa Rica Dome - CRUD Field 142mm St17 metaG | ecosystem: Environmental > Aquatic > Marine > Oceanic > Photic zone | place: Costa Rica: the Eastern...
ATGGATAAATATATTTTGGACAACGGAGGTAATTTTCTTGCAAAGAATTATGATTTCTTAACTTTGAATGGCGCAAGTTATGATGGCACTACGCATACTTTGACTAGCGGCGACTCTAGTTTGGAAACTTCTACGTTCTATGCTATGAAGAAGGAGGACGATTCTAAAAAGGTCACATCGTACCCAACGAGCAATTCAGAAACGACTTTAGTTTTAAATAATTCAGAAGATTTTATAGATAGCAACAGAATCTACTCTCCTTCGAACAGTACGTTTGTAATCTCAAACAGTGTGAATTCTTCCTTCGAGATCACATCTACTTTTCGGGCGAACTATGTCCCTCTCGAACCCTTGCAGTCGGGAACAAATGCGTCAGCTATTTTCAACATAGATAATACAAATGACTTTTTAATTTCAGATTGTGATGTTGTGAGAGTACTCAGCACTCCCGCTTCTGAAGGTCTCAATTTAAGCCAGGGATCTGAAACGCACCCTTTTACGGTCTCTATCTGGGCGCAACCAGAGGCTTCTACCGCATCATCACACGGTATTTGGTGTGCGGGTGAAGATACTGCCCCAGGATTAACTAATTTTAATTTGTTTTCAAAGTATGAATATTCCGCAGGCGCATCAAACTATCAGAGCTTCGGTCTAACCTTTGCTATTGCAGAAGGCGGCAATAACGCAATCCCTGGAGGCAAGCCTGGGGGAACCATCAGTGATGATTCCACTGTTTATGTATTTTTCAAATCTGATGGCACTATAGCACACCTAGTTGAGAGTAGGATGAACCATGTCGTCTTTCAAATAGTACCTCCACAGGATGATGAAGCCGACACCGATAATTTGAATTTTGCTATCAAGCTTTGGTTAAATGGTGAAGAACTTTATGGTGTACACATTAGAGAGTTTGAAAATGCTCGTTACACCTCTAATTTTTTAACTAATTCTATAAATTCATATTCTCCTTGTCCAATTGGTGAATGGATAATCGGTGGCGACACCCCTTGGAGTGTAGATTACGACACGACCTTCAACGAGTCGATGATAGCCACGGCAACACCAATAAAAGCTTTCGTCATCGGTAACTGTGACTTTGAAGACTCTTATTTCGATAACAGTGCCTACGGTGGAGCAACACCTCAATTTCCGTTCGTCGGACTGTTAGACGAGTTTTGTGTAATCAGGGGAATTTTGCCTTCTGAGTCTATCAAGAAGTTGTATAACTCTGGTACACCAGTCAATGTCAATGAATTGATTGCCAACGGAGAAATCAAGGGCAACCTGTTGACTGGAGCATCTGATAATGAAGAGTGGGATTTTAAACCTTTTGATACAACAGTGACACCTCTCCTCGTGGACAATTTTGACGCATATAATGAAACAAGTGTCGTCAACGTAAATGTTACTAACTATCCCAATTATAAATACTTGACTTATGCCGATCAGAATGGTGCTACAACAGCGTTTTTCAAGGAACGAGAATACACGACTGAAAACCCAGGTGAGCCAGGAGCCGTTGACAACACATTGATAGTCTTAAGATCTGCTTTGAACGATCCCAATCCTGCCGACGCTCCAACACCAGACAACAATGCTACATTGTATTGGCGATGGTTTACACTCGTGGGTCAAACGTCAGATGGGGGTTTCGAAGCCAGACTGGTCTCATTTAAGGTTAGGCAAGGTACGGGCACCAACTCGCTGCCCACTGACGATGACTACCAGATGGAGGAGCCCAACGCCGATGAGGACTTGTGGTTCCAGTACAGCACTGACGCAGGTACAAGTTGGACAACCTTGAGACAATTTCAGTCATCAGAAAATCTGACATTGGCTACGACACATCATATCCGTATCCCTGACCTTGGTGGAGAAAAAGCCACTTTTAGATGGATTTCAGGCTGCAAGGCGACCACCCCCGCCACGGAAGACTTCGATCACTGGGGTATTGATGAGTTGAAAATCTATGGACTTGATGCCGATTCGGAGAAAATAAAGCAACTTACTTATGGTAGTTCTCAGATGATTGACGGTCTAGACTTTGATACTGAGAATTGGCTTGCTGCAAAACAGGCATCTTTAAAGCCTATTTTACCAGCCTGGCACCGCATCGGCATCCCAGAGTACGATAAAGATGTGACTTCTGGTACTTGGGACGATAAATTTTTCGATTCTTATGTACATGCAGATAACATTAATTTTATTGAAAAATCCTCTTCGAAGCACGATTCTCTTGGATTAGCTACTTCCGAAAGGGTCAGGCTCAAAGTCAATGCAATCAAGAAGTTGCTTCCTTATGAGGGATTCTACCCTCAAGACAGGACTGTACAACTCGCAGACTTATTTGTGCAAAAAATAAAAAAAGATATTTCATTTGACGAAAACGTACACGAAGAACAGGCAATACAAGCAGCCCTACAACATTTCTTTGCTCCAGGGATCTTATACAATTCGATAAAGTCTGGCATCGCTTGCGACTGGGCATCATATACGAATGCTACTGGATTAGAGCCTATCTACTTTGGTTCTCCAATCGAGGTATATTCTGATTCTGGCGTTTCTACGACCAAGTATTCAAACAGGCTCGCCCCATCTTGGTATACGGGTGTGAATCAAGGTGACGCCATTCATGCGCCATATGCAGCCGCCAATCTTGTAGAGACTCCACCCGCAAATATTACCAGTCTGGACAATGATTGGACCTACGCTCCGATTAGAGATTTTTCCTACAGTTCCGAAACTGGAGAATCGATAACATTCCACAGCTATACTGACGCACAAAATTTCAACAAAACTACCCTAGTAAGGGATTTGATGATCACAAAGTCACCAAACAAGAGATTGCCCTTCGAGGCTATTTTAGATCCGTACAAATTCCTTACAGATGGCGATGATTCAACAATGAGCGCAGATTTTATTAAATCTCACCAAAATCAGCACTTCTTGATGAAGCCATCTTACTATGAAAATATACTACAATACGGTCACGAAAGAAATAATAGTAACGATGTTTATACAGATTCTGCTGTCTCGAAATACAAAAAATACAACTATCCGTATTTTGAACTTTCAAAGGGCATACTAAACAAGGATAGGAGATACGAGCTTGCAATTAACAATTTTCTTGCTGAATCGACAAAGTTTTTTATAAAAGATGAGAAATTATCTTCTTTTGCATCCACGAAACCCCAAGGTTCTGGATATATGATGGCAAGCGGTTCTGCCTATTTTATGGATGTTGTTCTTGAGAAGAGTGTGGATTTTCAACCAGTCAATAGCCCAGGCTCCCTCGGGGGTAGATATTTTGGACCGCCAACTCATTGGCTCCGTCGAGTGGGACACACTGAGGAAATTTCGAAAGTTTCGGACGCAGCCTTCGCTCCATATGTCCCACCTTATTTTTATGCGTCATCTCGTGTTAGAATTAAGTTCACGGCAGATCAGACAAAGAAATTTACTTTAGATGAGATTTTTAACGGAGCCGAAGTCACGGATCTGTCGCCTGAAGTCGATGAATTCTTTTCCAACGAAGCACTGTCCCGCATTCGCAAGACTTTCAACAGTGGAGAATTGCTGCCAGCAGATGAGGATGAGTACAGGGATTCCACTGCATACAAATCAAGGATGCCCATCTCTTCTAGTATCGAGCTTTTTGGAAAGACAAAATTGAGCAGGCAGGAATTTGACGTTGATGGAACACCAACATCTATGAGTACTGCGAATAACGAAGAGCTTGATACTTGGGTTATCTACTCTAAGTTTGAGTGCCCGTTGTTTAACTTTTCAGACACGCCCAATAGATCAACTTTTGGAACTCTTAAAAGTCTTGACATCACGTCAAATGCGGTAGAAACATTGGATCTCACAAATGTTACATATGATTTCAGTTTCCTAGACCCAACTCCATCATCATCGTTTAGAACTGACAAAAGAACTGGCTCTGGTATTTGGGCTGGGTTTGGAAAGCAAGTAGATGGTTCTGGCGTCACAATCTCAATAAGAGAAAGTTTCCCAGAAGGTGTCTCTGCCAGTACAGGCTCTCTTATTGATGTTTGCGGATTCACTCCCGAGACTAAGCAGGTGGGTCGAGTAGCAGATGAAAAGCAAATCTCAGAAGCAGTTGTTATGATTCCTTTCTTTGACGCACCACTGATCACCGAGCAACAACTCTTCGGAGGTGGCACAAGAAATGTTTACGCAACAGTGAATGTAGATGACAGAAATTTTATTAAGATTCCAAAGAGAAAATTTGTAAGACAAAAGAGGAACCTAGATCGCAACAGACCAGCTTACACTCTCGACGATGGCAGAGAGGTTGATAGTTCATCAATCACACGAATGATTGAGGGTATGAGAAAATACAACATTCCACCTCTTTATGACTTTGAAACATTTGATAAAGATCCATTTATAATGTATTTCTTTGAGTTCAATCACACACTGGACAGAGAAGATCTTTCTAACATTTGGCAAGGCGTCCAACCAAAGATTGCAAAACAAGCAACGCTTGATTCCGTAGAAGTTTCTCACGACATCAACGAGCATGAACTATTTGGAAACCTTGGAGAAATACCAAACGGAGTTCGTTGGATGGTATTTAAGGTCAAGCAGAAAGCAGAGAAGAGTTATTTTAACCTAACTGAAGACTCAAGAGATGACAGCAGATTTAAATTTAACTTTGATGTTGGTACCAAAGAACCTGAGTACGGGTATAATTACCCATATGACTACTTCACGATGTTGGAGATGATTCAAGTTGAGGCAAACTCTGAAAAAAGAATTAACCCTCTTGAACAGTTAAACAGGTCACTTGAGGATGATGAGTAATGACATTCAAGAATCAAAAAGAAGAGGTTTTGGAGATTGAACTAACATCCTATGGCAAGCACTTATTGTCAAAGGGTAAGTTTAAGCCGACCTTCTATGCTTTCTTTGACGACGACATCATTTATGATAATGAATATACCAATTCACCAGAAGAACAAAACGAGGCACAGACAAGGATTTTAGAAGAGACTCCGAGGACGAGAGTTCAGACAAACTATTCTGGGGTTGAAACTGAAGTTGAAAAACAAATAGAAGCGGCAAGATCTGGCGATAAGGAGTTGAAAGATGCTTTTCAGTCAACAAAGGAAAGACACTACTCTCTCGCAGCACCACTTGGAAACTCTTCGATTGCATCAGAACATGCGCCCTCTTGGGATGTGACGCTATACGGTGGCGAATTCATACAACAGACAAGGGTAAAGTCTGGAGATCATCAGACAGCCCAGATTCCTCAGATGGACATGGATGATGTAATGTATAAAGCGTCTATCGTCAAAAAACAGTTGACTGCACCTGTTCAAAGTATCTTTGATACAAATTTTGAAGTTTATGAAAACGGAAATTCGATTGAGGTCGAACATAGTGATTTTATTTTGGAGATAGATGAGCTACACACAGACTCGCTAAAAGAAAATTATGAAATAGAAGTTTTCATAGTAGAGGAAGATACCGTTAATAACAATGTAGTTGAAACACTTGTTCCTTTATCATTTAAGAAACAGTTAAAAGGCAATGTAATAGATGGCATACTGGTAGACGATGTGGAGAAAAATTTAAACATAGAACTCGATGAGACATATGTGGAATATTATCTAGACATAGATTTTGATTCGGACATTAGAAAGAGTCGGTTGTGTGAACTTGGCTATTCAACAGACTTCAGCAAACGAGGACATATCAAGGTAGACTGTGGTGCATCTAAGAAAACATCTAGGATGGGAGAGGTTTATGAAGATCTGGAACAGAATCTTCCAATTTCAGGAGATGATTGCTGATGAGTGTTATGACAGAAAAAGAAATCCTGGCTTCTATCATTCCAGAGCCGAAGATTGAAAAGGTCACTTTAGAGACCACGACAGACAGAAAGACCAGGGTTACCATAAAATTCTCCATTTCCGATGTGGTTGATGATGACGCTATTGGAACTTGGTTTGAAGAAGCAAGCTACGAAAAATACTTTTTACCTTCGATAGAACTTTCTTATAGTTTCAAACCCATAGAAGAAGATGATGACGAATTTTTTGAAAAACAGGATTTTTCTATTACGGGGATTAATGAGCCTGATACAGACTTTCTCGCCCCAGACGGTTCGAGAGTTAATAAATTTTCGTTTGAATATTCAAAGGTCTTAAACAAGGAACCTTATTATTTAAGAGCAAGAATTTATTCAAGATTCGACATTGAAGAACTAGAGAGGCAAGAAGGAATTGATCTTTTCTTTCTCAACGAACAGATAGGTCGAGGACAGTTTAATAGAAAGCTCAAAACTGCGGTTTTAATAGATGAGTATACGGTCAGGTACCCACTACAGGATTTTCGGGCAAGAAACTTTGCAACCACTTTTTCTCTAGATGAAAATAACATTATAAGCTCTTTTTCAAGAAGCTATCAGGACGCTATTGACAAGTTTGAGGAAAGTAAGAGACAGTCGAAAGACTTTTTGTCAAATTTGATGATAACCAGAAACGCCCAAGGTGAAGCAAAATTTTTATTTATCTTTGATTCACTTTCCTTCTTTAAGAGGAAGAGTGAGTACCGTTCGTTCTTTAGAAGAATGACAGGGCACGAACAAGCAGAGGTTTTGAGAGGTGCTGACATTGAATCTTTAAAGGTTTTGAGAAAAAGGGTGAAGGTTGTAGAAGATTCAAGTGGAGCCAGGAGTGTGATAGATTTTCCAGACCAAGAGACTCTTGAGACAATTGCGTTTCTTAGAAAACCACCTCAGACCGATACAGAAGGGTTTATAAGCTACAAAACTGAAATGGGCGCAGCAAAAGAAATTAAGTTCAGTTTCGATCAACAAGCCGATCCAAAGGCAAAAGGGCTCTATTTTATTACAGGCACTGACTATGACATTGCGTCCAGAACAGATGGCGTCTATTCTTACGGAGTTTCAATATCAATCGTTGATAATGTAAAGAGGGTACTCCGAAAGAGGATAGAGGACTTCATAAGGATGACAAACGAAGTAGAAGAATTTTACAACATATTAATACTACCAGAGAATTACGATAGTTTGACAAATCTTCCTAAAAAGAGAATTACAGAGGCTCTTGGGACCACGGTCACTTGGTCTGGCTACACAGAAAAGCTTGGCGATATGATCAGGATGTTTGCCCCTGGTTATCAAGAAAATGAGAAAATAACATCCTTCTTCAAGATGTTTGAAGAAAAACCAGAGAGTATCTCTCCCGAGGCTGTAGAAGTTTTGGCAGAAATTATGAGAACAACTTCGAGAAACGCCCTCACCAGCATAGGCGAGCCCAAAGGCTTATCTATTGGAAAGGTTAGGAGAAAGACCACAGATCCTTCGATAACTTCCGAAAAGTTCTATACATCTCCAAGAAAAATCTTTGACGCAAACGTGCCAAATATGAGCGGCATCGAATATCTTGCAAACTTTTCAGAAGATGTTAGCGAAGATGTTTTAAAAGAAATAGCTTCTTTATCGGAATCAACAGGACAAGTAGGACTAAAGGTGATCGATGGCGCAAAGTTCGAGAGAAGACTGGAGACTGAGATAAACAAGTTCTTCACTACACTGGATTCTGTACCAAGTCCATTTTTGAATAATGACCCGCCAGTGTCTCTGACGAGCACGGGCTCATCTTACCTTTCTCCCTCTGCAATGTTTAGACAAAGAAGCACGCCTATTATTACGACAGATGTCTCGGATACTACAGCAGCATCAGATTTTATAAGAACCAATGTTCTCAGAACTGGAAATCTTTCTAATATTGGTAGGCTTGCTGGCGAACCAGAATTTGTTTTAACTGGAGGTAGCAAAGAAGCGGCTTTCTTATCCCAACTTGGAACCACTTTTTCGAATTCAGAGGAAGCTAAAACTGTCCTAAAGGATGAAACTACTAAACAGAGGGCTACCACGAGAAGAGTCTTGATCAATGTAGATTCTGATACTATGAATACTCTCAACAGAGAAAACATAACACAAACAAATGAAGAAAGAAAAAACTTTGAATCGTTTGTTTTTTCTAAGTTTGCGAAGGTGATGTCTACTCCAAATCTAGGGACTGAAAGAACATTGGGAAACACGACAAACGATTCTATAACGGAGTTGGATGTGACCAGTGGAGACAACCTGTGGACACCGATGACCGCTGATCAGAGAAGACAAAATTATGAATCAGCGCCTAACCAAATAACGGCAATTTCTCTCCTGAATTCAACACAGAGCAACTTGACAAGATTTGACAACTCACTTGTGAACCAGGGGGAATATAAGGTTAGTACCGACTTTTTAGTAAAAATGCAGTATTTGACTGGATTCTTGAGGACTACAGACGGCTTATTCAGTGTCAACCATCCAAGTTTTAGGGATTTAACTCTGGATGTTTACAGAGAGAACAAGGGTAAAAACCTTTTGTGCAGAATGAAGCCTTGGGTTATGGAAGAGATGGGAGTTAGGACTACTAAGACTGACAGTCCAATTTACGATTCCGTTTTTATTATTAAGCCCGTAGAGGAGTTCGTCGCAACAGAAACTATTGACCTGTCAGTCTTTGAAGAAGAAGCTGCCGCCGCAGATCATAGAAGGTTCGCTTTTGAAAATGAGTATGAACTGGATACGCATCGATTGATAATTGAAATTTCTCAAGCTACATCAACAAGAGATGCCCTCATATCAGAAAATGAAGAAATTTCAGAAGAGATTGCAGTTCTAACAGAGCAGAAGAACGATGTAAATCAAGAAGTCACATTTTTAAACGCTCAAATAAATGAGTTTGAAAGAAACAGGGTAAGACCTTCAACTCCTTGGTCAGCAGGCGATGAAATGAACTCAGAGATACCCAGGAGAAGAGATGAATTGTCTCGTGAATTCTTTAGGCTAACTGGAGAGATTGCAAGTCTTCAAGAGAGACTTGAGTCAAATCAAGAGACTATAAGAGAATTAAACACAGAAATAAGTTCAAAACAGGCTGAACTTGACGAGGTACAATCCTAATTATTGATAAAGAGAAAGACTATGGCAGAGAACAGTTCAAATACTAGCAAGCGCACAGGCGATGTATTATTCATAACGGAGTCTGAAAATATCTCCACTGAGGCGAAAGGCAATTACCACAGAGCACTTGCTGACGGTTATGTTGATAGCAACATAGGCGACCAAATTAAGCTTATTTGTGGCTCTTTCTGGTGTGCTTCGGAGTCAGGCGCTCAGAGAATGTATAATAAAAAATACCAAGCACGCTCTCCAGTAGGAAACATAAGTCTGAACTCCACAACGAAGAATGCTGATGGCTCTGTTCGTGAAAGCATAAGGCTTCACTTCGTTGGCGAATACGAAGCCCACGATTGGAGCTACGCAATAGACAGGATGTTCGACAGAGAAGAGCCAAGCTATGATCATACCACTTCGCTCCACGCTTTTGAACAGGGTACGAATATTCAAGAGGAATCTGCTGGCATAGCAAATCACTACGCCAAGATTGAATCGGACTATAATTTTCTAGAAACAAAATACGAAGAAGCAATTAAAGCCATAAACACTCCAGAGCCGATTCTGCCTAATTTTTATAATTTTCTTCTAAAGGATCAATCCGAGACACTAAGAGAAAGGTTGAGCTTAGGGGGTAGAATTAACATACCTCCAAGTCAACAGCTTGACGGAGAATCACAGTCGTTTAAGCCAGTTTCAAATTATTACAACCAATGGGCAAAAAATTTTGGTGATTATCGCTTAGATAATCTCTATGAGCATGATGTCCAAGAGATGGAACTTATCACGTTCACAAAAGAAGAGATGATCTTATTGTCTGATCTTTATAAGCACAAAGAATCATTTCCTATGTTTACCACGACGGAGTTCACTACTGCAAATGATTCCGTCTTCGGAGATACTCTTGAAAAGACAACATTCTCTTCAAAATTAAATCAATACATTTATGAAGATAAAACTCAAAAAGACTTTGTAGAGGTCTTGTCAACAAAGAGCAATTCGGGAGAGTTATCGGGAGTAAAGATCATTTCTAGTACAAAGAAATTTGCAGACATAAAAGAATTTTTTGAAAAGTACACCCCAGGCACTACGGAATCCGCAGAGTTTTTCTTTAACGAAGCTATCCGTCCAGAATCAAAATATAAAGCTTATTACAACTTGATGTCAATAATTGCTCAAGGTAAGATGGACAGGATGTCTAAAGATTATACAAGGACTTACAAGGAAATCTTGGATGGCAAGAAGGCATACACAGAGACAATCGCCTATATCTTGTGTAAGTATGATGAATCAGGAAATTACATTCAGAGTTACAGATTTCCAAATACGAGTAAGGTTGATGTCATAAGGTTTGTTGACACACAGGTCAAGTATGACAAAAAGTACACTTATAAAATAAAGTGTCAAAACATTATTTTCGGAACAGAATATAAGGTGGTTGGGAAATCTAAATTTGGAATAGACTACAACATTACAGTGGACTCAAAACCATCAATCAAGGTTGTGGAGTTTGACTTGTTTGAAAAGCCTGTTCTTGTAAGTGACAATCCACCAATAGCCCCAGAGGTTTTACTAATTCCTTTTAGAAACATAAATAATAAGATAAGATTACTTATGAATACTGGAGTTGGAAGATTTTTAGCAGAACCTGTGATTCTTTCACCAGATGAAGAAAGTAGAATTGAGAAATATAAGGTTGCACAAGATGTTCCATCTGATGTCAATAAAATAAAATTTGAAACAGACGATACAGTGACAAAATTCTGTGTTTATAAAACGGATAAAAAACCAACAAGCTATCTAGATTTTATAGAATACGGTAGTGAAATGTCGGTACTCACAAATGGCGCATCCTCGGCATCTATCGAAGATAAGGTAGACCCAAATAAAAAGTATTACTACTTTGTCAGATCTGAGGATTATCATGGAAATAAATCCTTTCCAAGTGTCGTGTATGAGGTTACAATAGTAGATGACAGTGGTTCAGTATACCCTATCATTAGAACACATGAGTTTGAGAGACCTGTATCAAAACAACCAGCAATGGGGGTTAAAAGGTTCTTGAACGTGAAGCCCAGTAGAGAGAATCTGTTTGTTAACAGAGAAGAGATGGGTCTCTTGGACAGCGAACGAGGAGGTCCAATTTCTGGAGACAAAGTGGTGCTAGGGATAAACGAACAATCAATGTGGTCCAAGAAGTTTAAAATCAGAGTGACTTCTAAATCAACAGGAAAAAAGATAGACTTTAATTTTAGTATGAAGTACAAAACAAAAGAAACAAAAGAAGAATCATAATTTTTTATGTTTCAGGCATTATTTATTTAATAAACTAATTATAATGCGGAGGATAGAACAAAATGGCATTTTTAGATAACTCAGGCGACATCATTCTTGACGCAGTTTTAACTGACACAGGCAGAATGAGATTAGCAAAAGGCGACGGAACTTTCAAGATTGTAAAGTTCGCTCTTGGTGACGACGAAATTGACTATGGTCTTTTCGATAAGAACCACGCAAGCGGTTCAGCATATTACGATCTAGAGATTATGCAGTCACCAGTTCTTGAAGCTTTCACAAACAACACTTCTCTTTTGAAGCATAAGTTAATGTCGTTTTCTAGAACGAATCTTCTTTATCTTCCAGTGATGAAACTTAATGACGTTTCACAAACAGCGGTACGTTTCAGCGATTCCACTGGCACCGACGCATCTACTTCTGGTACTGGAACCTATGTGTTACCAGCAGACCCAAATACGAAAAGCAATCTGACAGATGGCGATCTATTTAAAGATGGCAAAGGAATCTTGGCTCCAGAGTTTAAGCACATTCTGGTTTATCAAGGCTTGGATACGACAGACGTATCATTCAAGCAGTTTGTCGAATCTGAACTTAAAGAGACTCAATACATTATTAAAGTTGACAGTAGAATAGCCACTGTTCACACGAGTGACTTAGGTTCTCAAACAGACGTATCCTTCATTGATGATGACCTTATTGCGTCTTATTATTTGACACAAAATAACGATGATGCTTACGTTCAAGACTTGACGTGGGACGACGATGCCCCAACACAGAGCGCAGCCGAGGCAGTAATGAAGGGACCAAAGGGTACAAAGTTGATGTTTAACTTGAAGCCTACTTTGGATCTTGAAACAAGTAATGCGCTTTTTGACGAGCTTGGTGGCGGTGCAGGAAACAGCATCACAATCAACGCAAAGACGTATTATTACATTGATTTCAATGTTAGAGTAACGGGTGCAACGACGGGATACAGCATCGACATCCCCGTTAGAACACTGAAACACTATACAGCATAATAAGAGGATAACATAAGATGGCAAGTACATTTAAAACATTTCTAACCGACGACATTGCTAATACGAGAACGCTTCTGCACGAAGCAATCCCGATTACAGGCTCTATTGTAAATGGCGTTACCTACAATACCAACAATAATGTAAAAACTTACGGTCACGGAATGTTTCAGTCGGTTTATGATTATCCTTTTGCAAGTTCATCTGCAAATCACATTTTTGACTTGGCTTATGGTGTGTCCTTGATTGAAGAGAGAGATTCTGCCACTCCAAACGAATTCATCTCATCGACCAACGATTTTAAGAAAAAAAGAACGAACATCTATAATCAACTAGCTCAAGTTCTTGTCGGGCATGACGTTAACGGAAGCATTAGAAAGTTTGACAGAGATGGTGATTTGACCGCAGGCGCAACGCACGATAATCTTCTTTTCTTTAACTTCTCTCGACTACTTGGTAAAGATGAAATCAAGAAGGGCACATTCTCTCTTGAAATAGGGACAGCCGTTACCTATGCCACTCGCAACTCCACTACGGTTGCAATCACGGACACTGGTGCAGAGTCTAATTATAGGGTTAATTCTCCTGCTGGCGAATACGCCATTCTCAATATTGGCGAAGATGACAATAACAATGTTCACAACCTCACCACCATCAATAAACAGTGTGGATTAATTTTTTACCAAGCGGGCATTGTAGCAATAAATGCTCTCGTTTTCCACGGTGGTACCACTGGCGCATACAATAACTGGACTCCCGCCAGCGGCTCTGCTTCAGGCACAGCGGGCTTTCTATCATCATCTGTCGAGATGCTCGCTGACCAGACTGACATTGAGACTATGCTAAAGAGCGATACTGTTACTTCTGATGCCATTTTAAATGCCGCAAGAGAGAGAATCGTAGACATTCAGTTCAGCAACACAACTGAGTTAAACTCAACAATTTACTTTTGCCGAGTTGGTCACAATGATTTCAATTATAGCTCAAACCCAACTTACACAACCAACAGTAAAATCAATGTAAAGAACAAGTCAACAGACGCACCTGTTTCTTACATCACAACGGTAGGTCTATACTCTTCGGACAACGAAATGCTGGCAGTTGCAAAACTCTCAGAGCCACTTCGTAAAGATCCAACGAACGACATTACGCTTAGAGTTCGCCTAGACTACTAAAAGTTAGGAGGACTAAAAGTGTCTTTGAAAAAATTTGAAACAAACGACTTATTCACAAATAGGATAAAGACACATCCTCGTTCTTATTTTCTCCTGAACGATGGAAAAATCTATTACAACCACGATGTAGTGCCAAGCGGATCAGCGTCAGAGACAATATTCCATACTCCGCAGGGTCACTTAAGTTTGCACGAGATAAACATAAATAGAACCAACACTGCCACAAACTTGGTTTATCCTTTTATAACAAAGCAAGGATCTCTAGAGGCATTTAAGACAGTTTCAACGGAAGCCTTTCAGGGCTTCGCTTATGGTGATGAAATTACAGGCTCCTATCCTGCATCGGCAACCATTTCCCGTTCATCCTTTGCACAGAACTCATCACGTCCAGAAATTATGGCACTTAAAAACACATTTAATCACTACAGGTCTTTGAGTAACCACTACTCATTTAAAACTTCTGATTGGGACAAAGAAAGTCAGTCAATAGGTCTGGTCAAAATACCTTCTATTTTTTATGGATCTTCAATCAAGAAAGGTAGTGTGAAGTTGAGCCTCTATAAAGATGGGGAGCTTCTTGCGACACTTGAGGACAAAGCACGCAATGGGGAACTTGTGCAAACACTGCCAAGCGACACGGCAGACACAGGAAAGGTTGCTGGAGTTGTATTATACAACGAAGGTTTTGTCGCTCTCACTGGTTCTTGGGAACCAGATCCAGTCAACGCAGGGTTTCACCAATGGTCATATTGGGGTAACAATTTGTCACAGGCTTTCTCTTGGGACATCGATTTCCTTGGGACAAACTACATTCCAACTATAACAATGTTTGCTCATGCAAAGCAGGGTGAACTAAACAATTCAACAAATCCAACATTTATTGATTTTGATGATAGAAACGACAACCAAGAGGAAGTGCCGCTCTCTCGGAACAAGTATGTTGAAGATACGGAACTTACTATTTCCAATGTAGTAAAATCTGAATACAGCAACTCTTCTGGTTCGTTTGAAAAGACCACTTACATTTCAAAGATTGGCATTTATGATGAACACAAAAATTTAATTGCGATTGCCAAGCTCGCCACCCCTGTAAAGAAAACAGAATCACGCTCTTACACATTCAAAATGAAATTGGACTTTTAATGATTTTAGGATTAGACATCTCAACCAGCATCACAGGCATAACATTACTAGACGAAAAAGGAGAAGTTATTTTTATCTCTTCAGTTGACACAAGGAAGAATAAGAATTTCTTTCAAAAAGCTGAAGCTATTAAATCTTTTCTAAAAGATCTTTCTAGGAAACACTCAGTAGACCAGATTGTAATAGAGCAATCACTCCAGTCTTTCCGTTCAGGGTTCTCATCTGCAAAGACTTTATCAACCCTGTCAAGGTTCAACGGAGTCGTAAGTTGGATGTGTTATTCCCTATGGAACAAAGAACCTACCTACATTGCAGCAACATCTGCAAGAAAACTTTGTGGAATTAAAGTTCCAAAAGGCGAAAAAGCCAAACCAGTTGTTTTACAATTTGTGCTTGACAACGAGCCAAAGTTTATGGTAGAATACACTAAGCATGGAAATCCAAAGCCTAACTCTTTCGATAAAGCAGATAGTTGGGTAATCGCAAAGGCAGGTTTTTATCAAAAAAGCTCTTGACTTTCTATTTCCTCTTTGTTATAGTGTAAAAAATAATAATAAGGTTTTATAATTGTCAAGCAAAGTAGCCATCCTCAAGAAAGTTCTTGGAGCACATTATCACACAGGCGACGAGATTCTATTCTTTTGTCCAAAGTGTAGTCACCACAAGAAGAAACTTTCGGTAAACCTTGACAAGAATAAATTCCAGTGTTGGGTTTGTTTCTATAGAGGAAACAGTGTCCGTCGCCTTATAAAGAGGCACGGCTCATTTAGAGACCAGCAAGAGTGGAAGAAGTTTGATGATTCAGTGGAGATCTCTTCTTTTGAAGAAATCTTTTCAACGGAACAACCCATAGAAGAAAAGGTAGAGCAGCGAGTAGACTTGCCAGAAGAGTTCAAGACTTTATGCTCTAAGAACCTTTCTTTGGCTACAAAGCCTATCCTTAAATTCCTTTACAGTAGAGGCGTTTCCAACTCTGACATCTTGAAGTGGAAGATTGGCTATTGCCCATCAGGGGATTATAAGGAGAGAATAATTATTCCATCGTTCAACGAAGACGGGGATGTAAACTACTTTGTTGCCAGAACTTATGGTAACGATTGGATGAAATACAAAAATCCTCCCGCAAGCAGAGACATTGTTTTTAACGAACTCTATGTAGACTTCGATTCTGACTTGACGATTGTCGAGGGAGCATTTGATGCCATTGTTGCGGGCAATGCAGTTCCTATTCTTGGCTCATCGTTAAAGGAAGATTCAAAGTTAATAAAGAAGGTAGTAGAACACGACACACCAGTTTACATAGCTTTAGATCCAGACGTTGAAACAAAAGCTATGCGTTTGATAAAAAAAATGTTGACATTTGACATAGAAGTCTATAAGATAGATATAGCACCTTACGACGATGTAGGGGAAATGACAAGAAGAGAGTTTGAGAAAAGAAAAGCAAATGCCAAACTGATGACACCAGAGTCATTTTTGGAACAAGCAATTTTTAGTATCTAGGAGAGATGAATGGGCTTTAGACTTGCTCACGTAAGCGACACACACATTAGAAATTTAAAGTATCACGATGATTATCGTGCAGTGTTTGAACAAATGTATGAAATTCTTCGTGAGGAGAAACCAGACTACATTGTTCACTGCGGAGATGTTGCACACACGAAGACTCAGTTATCACCAGAGTTTTTCGAAATGGCAGCAAACTTTTTTGATAAACTGTCTGATATTGCACCTCTGGTTCTTATCGCAGGTAATCACGATGGCAACCTAAAGAATAGTAGCAGGCAGGATGCTCTTACTCCAATCATCAATGCGTTGGACAAAAAGACTATTCACTATCTAAAGAACTCGGGAGAATTTTCTCCAGAGAAAGGTCTCACGTTCAATGTTCTCTCTGTATTTGATAGGGACAACTGGGTTTCTCCTTCTAACAAAAAGTCAATAAACATAGCACTTTATCACGGTGCAATCTCTGGAGTTCAGACAGACATCGGATGGGTGATGGACCACGGAGAGGATGACATTGAGATTTTTGAAGGTCACGACTTTGCTTTCCTTGGAGACATTCATAAAACAAACCAGATTTTAGATACTGAAGGTCGAGTTCGCTATTGTGGTTCGACAGTTCAGCAGAATCACGGCGAAACTAACGATAAAGGTTTTTTGATTTGGGACATTGACGACAAAGACACTTTCGATGTTCGTCATCACATTTTGAAGAACCCAAGACCATTCGTGACAGTGGAACTTACAAAGACTGGTCGCTTGCCAAGAAACGCTAACCCACCACAGGGCGCTAGGCTTAGAATTGTAACGAACCATACCATTCCAGTGGAAAAGGTTCGTAAAGCTATTGACGTTGCCAAGACAAAGTTCAGACCTGAATCTGTTACTTTCTTGAACAGAGCTACGGGTTCTCGTGCCAAGGTCAACTTAGCAGAAGACTTTGAAAAGTTCAACCTACGAGATGTGGCAGTTCAAGAGCGTTTGATAAAAGAGTATCTAAACGATTATTTGTCAGACACGGAAGACGATGCAGCGGTTCTCAAAGAGGTTCTTGAGATAAATAGGAGAGTGAACGCTCAAGCTGAAAGTGAAGAGCGTTCTACCTATAGAAATGTTAGCTGGTCAATTAAGACTTTAGAGTGG
>Ga0163110_10000597_pt1 | contig 17221 bp, 13 predicted proteins | sample CRUFie1St17metaG_FD_108703 | JGI IMG/M metagenome (GOLD analysis project Ga0163110, IMG submission 108703) | Marine microbial communities from the Costa Rica Dome - CRUD Field 142mm St17 metaG | ecosystem: Environmental > Aquatic > Marine > Oceanic > Photic zone | place: Costa Rica: the Eastern...
ACAGCTGCAACGGGCGGCGCAATATAGGATTGAACATTTTGAAGGTATTGATACATTACCCCTCCACCAATTTTTTCCATAATGGGAATCCATACAATCCCTAGAACAACAATTATAGTTGTTGCAATTTTTCCAATATTTAATAGCTTTTTTTCAGATTCATTTGGCCTTAATTTTTTATAAATATCAATTGTAAATATCGTTGAGCAAGAATTAAAGACAGATGCAAGTGAACTCATTAATGCAGCCATTAAACCGCCGGCGACTAGACCTTTTAGACCAACTGGCAGCAGCGTTTTTACAAGCATTGGATAAGCTCGATCAGCTTTCTCAATTGAAAAAATTTCAGGATTTTTAATTGAAAGTGCAAAAGCAATAATACCAGGAATCAAAAAAATAAAAATTGGCAATAACTTTAAGTATGCCCCAAATATTGCACCTCTTCTACCAATTTTAATATTATTAGCAGCCAGTGTCCTTTGGACAATATATTGATCCGTACACCAGTACCAAACACCAACTATTGTTCCACCAAATAATAAACCAGTCCACGGAAAATCTGGATCATTCATTGGTCTCCACATGTTAAAATGATCAGGACTTTCTGTTACAACAATGGTTCTTAATTCATTCCACCCACCAACTTCTTGAAGCCCTAAATATGTGATTATAATTGAACCAATAATAAGTATAATTGCCTGTAGAGTTTCTGTATAGATAACCGCTTTCATACCACCAATGATAGTATATAAACCGGTAAATATAACCACTCCAATTGCACCATACCAAAATGGAATAGCTAATAGCTCGGAAACAACAATACCACCTGCATAAATTGTTACAGAAACTTTTGTAAGTACGTATGCGATAAGTGAAAAAAGTGATAAAAACCATCTTGATTTAGAATCAAACCTTTTTTCTAAAAACTCAGGCATTGTAAATGCACCACTTCGAATGTAGAAAGGCAAAAATAGCCATCCCAACAATAGCACGATCCATGCATGAAGTTCGTAATGAGCCATTGGAGTACCTGACTCAAACCCAGTTCCTGCCAAACCTACAACATGTTCAGAGCCAATATTAGATGCAAATATTGAAGCTCCAATAACAAACCATCCAACATTTCTACCGGCAAGAAAATAATCTTCTGTGTTCTTATTTTTTTGTAAGGCTACCCAAACAGCAACAAAAATTAAGGCAACAAAGTATATTCCTAAAACAATCCAATCTAAACCTTCAAGAACCGATGTCAATTTTATATGTATTGATTTATTATATTTTCAAATAATTCCTGCTTACCACTTTCTGGACTTATCTCACCAGATTCTTTAGCAATGCTATATAGATCTTTTAATTCTAGCTTACCATTTTCAAAGTCTTTTCCTTTACCGTTATCAAAAGTTTGATATCTCTCTTTTCTAAGTTTAGAGTAAGACGATGAGGATATTATTTTTTCTGCTGTAATTAATGCTCTTGCAAAGGTGTCAGCACCTCCGATATGCGCATAAAAAATATCTTCAATATCAGTTGAATTTCGTCTTATTTTAGCATCAAAATTAATTCCACCTCCCTGAAGACCACCAGCTTCCAAGAAGACTAACATGGCTTCAGTTGTTTCTTGAATATTGTTTGGAAATTGGTCAGTATCCCATCCGTTTTGGTAATCCCCTCTATTTGCATCAATACTTCCTAACATTCCAGCTTTTGCTGCAACTGCTAATTCGTGTTGCATAGTATGCTGAGCTAAAGTTGCATGATTTACTTCAATATTCAATTTAAAATCTTTCTCTAAACCATACTCTTTTAAGAAACCAATTGCTGTTGCTGAATCAAAATCATATTGGTGTTTCATTGGTTCCATCGGCTTGGGCTCAATGAAAAAAGTTCCCTTGAATCCTTGAGCTCTTGCATAATCTCTAGCCATTGTCAAAAATCTCCCCATATGGTCTAGTTCACGCCCCATATCTGTATTGAGTAAAGACATATATCCTTCACGTCCACCCCAAAAAACATAATTTTCTCCGTCCAGGGCAATGGTGGCATCTAATGCTAATTTTACCTGAGCACCAGCTCTTGCGACCACACTGAAATTAGGATTTGTTGCAGCACCATTCATATAACGCGGATTAGAAAAACAGTTTGCTGTACCCCAAAGAAGCTTTATCCCTGTATCATTTTTCTTTTCTTTTATGTAGTTGACAATTGTCTCTAATCTTGTTTCTGATTCTGAAAGTGTGGCAGCTTCTTTTACTAAATCATAATCATGAAAACAGAAATAATCAAACCCCATCTTTTGAATAAATTCAAATGCAGCATCCGCTTTATCCTTTGCCGCTTGTATAGGATCAGGAGATTTGTCCCATTCAAAGTTTTGGGTTCCTGGCCCAAATGGATCTGATCCAACTCCACAGAATGTATGCCAATATGCAATCGCAAATTTAAAATGCTCTTTCATTGTTTTTCCAGCTACAATTCTATTTGGATCATAATATTTAAAAGCAAGTGGATTATCAGAATCCCTTCCTTCAAATTGAATTTTTTCAATTCCTTTATAATATTCTTTACTCATAATTAAATTATTTGTTTTTTAAAATTCCTTCTAAATCTTTTTTCCATCTTAAATAGGCGTCTTGATATTCAGATCTATTTTTGAGGGGTAAAAATGTCATTACATGATCATTTTTTGTAATTTTTTCTCTAAAAGAACGTAAATCAGTATTTAAAATTCCTGAAGCTCTAGCGGCACCAAATGCACCGGTTGTATTATAAATTTCTATTTCATGTCCAATTAACGTTGCTACAGTATTTGCAAATATCTTAGACCTAAACAGATTGTCATTTCCAGCTCTTATTACGTTTATTACTGCGTTGTCATTTTTTAAAATTTCCATCCCATACATAAATGAAAATGCAATACCTTCTAATGATGATCGGTACATATGACCATGGCTATGTTTATTTAAATTAATATTACATATATGGGTCCCTATATTCCTATTATCTAGCATTCTCTCTGAACCGTTTCCAAATGGAATAACGGAAACTCCCTCAGAACCAACTGGAATATTGGCCGCTACTTCATTCATCTTTTCATAGGATTTATGTATGCTATGATTTCTTAACCATCTATATTGTATTCCTGCCCCGTTAATGCAAAGCAACTTTCCAATAGATTTATTGTTGTTGTTATAATTAACATGAGCAAAGTGATTTATCCTAGAGGGTTCATTTGATTCAAGATTATTAGTAATGGAATATATTACTCCGGAGGTCCCACCAGAAGCAGCTACTTCACCATTATCAAAAACATTTAATGCTAAAGCATTGTTTGGTTGATCTCCAGCTCTGTATGTAATTGGCACTCCAACATTTAATCCAGTTTCATTTGATGATTTTAAATTTGTAGCTCCTTGGTTACTAAAATTGTCAACCAAATCAGGAGTTAGATTTGAATCAATTCCATAATGGTTTAAGAGCCAATCAGCTATAGAATTATTTTTGTAATCCCAAATAATCCCTTCTGACAATCCGTTTCGAGTTGTATTAATTTCCCCGGTTAATTTATATGCAATAAAATCTCCAGGCAACATATACTTATAAATCTTCTCATAAATATTTGGCTCATTATCTTTAACCCATTTTAACTTAGAAGCTGTAAAATTTCCGGGAGAATTCAATAAATGAGACATGCATCTTTCTTGTCCCAATTTTTCAAAAGCCTCTTTTCCGATATTTACAGCCCTGCTATCACACCATATAATGGAATCTCTTAAGGGATTACCGTCTTTATCTACAACCACCAAACCATGCATCTGATACGAAATTCCTATAGAACCAATTTTCTTAGAATCGATATTTGATTCTTTACATACTCTTTTTATTGCATCACATGTATATTTCCACCAAATATTGGGATCTTGTTCAGCCCAATCATTATTTAATGAGTTAATACCCATTTCATTTTTTGGTTCATGAACACTTAAAATGCTCTTTCCAGATTTTGCATCTACAATAGCAGCTTTTACTGAGGAACTACCTACGTCTAAGCCTAAGTAATACATTTGATTTGGGTTTGTTTAATTTAGTTTTATTAAATATAAAAAAATAGAGAATTAAACCTTTGAAAAACCCTTATTTATTTAACAACATTTCAGGTGTAACTATAGTTCTAAATCCGGTATGGTCAGAGCCTGAATCAACACTTACACCCATTCTAGCAGAAATTCTATAGCTTGCGCAATATGAATCATGACATAAAAAAGAACCACCCTTCATTACATGTTGAATTTCATAAGGATTACTTGGATTGTAACAACTACTAGCCCCTTTTAAGTTTTTTAAATCTGTTAATGAATTTAATTCAGAATAATAATTAACATTGAAAAGGTCGTCAGTGATTTCCCAGACATTTCCTATCATGTCGAATATTCCAATACTATTTGGCGAAAAAGATTTTACCGGCGCAATCATTTCAAAACCGTCAACAGATTCGTTGTTTGTGGGAAAATCACCTTGCCATGTATTAGCATTAGTGTTCAATAAATTTACTTCGTCTCCCCAAGTAAATACCGCTTTATCATAATTTCCTTGAGCTGCTGACTCCCATTGTGCTTCAGTTGGTAGTTTCCTATTAGCCCATTCACAATAAGCCAATGCATCCTCATATGCAACATGAACAACGGGATAATTCCCTTTGCCCTCTATATTTGATCCTGGACCAGCGGGGCTTTTCCAGCTTGCCCCTATTTGCCATTTCCACCATTGAAAATAGTTATCCATATTTACTACTCTCTTTACATCATTATTAAAAATTAGACTTCCCGGCTGCAACAATGAATCATGTGGTTTTGGAGTGTTAATTGGAAGATTTTTCTTCATTTCATTCCAGTCAATTTGTCTTTCAGCAATGGTGATATATCCTGTTTCATTCACAAATTTTTGGAATTGATTATTTGTAACTTCGGTTTCGTCAATAAAAAATCCATCAACAAATACTTCGTGGGAGGGCTTTTCCCTCATCATTGCATAAGGGTCCACATTTTTTGCTCCCTTTGTATATGATTTGCCTTCAACCCAAATCATTCCCTCAGGAAATATTAAGGATATATCCTGATTTTTATTTGAGTCCTTACAGTTTATGAATAGCAATGAAGCTAATGTTAAAAAAATTAAGCTTTTTGACATTTAACAGTTTTAGTTTCTGCTAAATTTTGCAAGGTCTGGGTGGAAGTAAAATGGTAAACCAAAAGGCTTAACATATTCTTTTAATTCATCAGAAGCAGTACCATAAACATCAATTTTATTTATAGTAAAATGTTCCATAAATTTTCCAAAATGTGTTTCTAAAACTCCGCCCTCAGAAATATTATTTCCATGTTCCATCATAGCAGCACCATTCAAGTATCTCTCAATCAAAATAATCTTATCGTTAGATTTAAAAAATCCCCAACCTAATGAATTAGGTTCATTATTATCAATAGCTTCAGTGTAATACTTGGAAAATTCTGCAATATCACTTTCAGATTTATTATCGTTTGATTCCATTTCTACAACAAAAATAATTTCATTTTTATTGTATTCATTTTTTTCTGGTGCCTTACAATTAAATAGTAAGGCTGCTAAAACTGCGGTCAATATTATTTTTTTCATTTCTTTTTTGTTATTGTCTTAAATTAGTCAAAAATTTGATAATTTAAACATATAATAAAAAGAAAGTCATGTCAAGTAAATTTTTCGGAAACAGATTTGATAAAAAATCAAATAATAAATCTAAAAACTCAAGTCACAAATCTTCAAGTAGTAAAGCAAGTAATCAGAACAACAAAGCAAAGTCTGGAGGGGTTAGAAAAGTAGGAAGAGGAGGTTAGTCCTATGAAAGGATTCCTTACAATTATATTTACATTGATGTTTTTTAACATCAATTCTCAAGTTGATTTTATTCAGGGAGGAGGAACATTAGATGATTGGGCTAATTTAGCTAAATATAGATCAGCTAATTTAGAAATAATTAAAAATCCAATTGATAATCTTGTTGTTTTCATGGGTAATTCAATCACAGAAAACTGGTCCGCTTTTAGGCCTGATTTTTTTCAGAATAATTCATTTTTGAACAGAGGTATTAGTGGCCAAACAACTCCACAAATGTTAATTAGGTTTAAGCCTGATGTAGTAAATCTAAATCCTAATTCGGTAGTAATATTAGCAGGAATCAATGATATAGCAGGCAACACGGGGCCAATGGTTATTTCTAATATTGCCGAAAATATTTTTTCAATGTCTGAAATTGCAAAGGAGTATGGAATTAAGGTTTATATATGTTCTGTTCTTCCAGCAAAAGATTTCCCCTGGTCCCCAAATTTGGATCCAGCCAAAAAAGTAATTAAGCTTAACAAAATTCTAAAAGACTATTGCCTTAAAAATGATATAGTTTATGTTGATTATTATTCTAAAATGAATGATGGTGAAGGAGGCTTAAAAGTGCCAGATTACACTTCAGAAAATGATCTTGTCCACCCTAATAGTGATGGGTATGCGGTAATGGAATCAGTTATATTGAATGCTATAAAAAAGGACTTCTAATTATAGAAGCCCCTTTTTTTAAAGATCATTAATCCAATGAAGCCATTGAAGTTGACCAATCACAATACCATTGAACATAGATTGCCTTACCCTGGTCGTCAAAATCAAATGATTCATAAATAGGTATCACAACTGATTTTCCGTTTGAAGAGTTAGTTACTTGCATATCATAATAAAATCTAACCGAACCATCAGCTTCTCCAGTTTCAGGATTTACACCTTGAAGAAAATTAAAATCGGTCATGTGTTTTACATCATATTTTGCAAAGAACTCTTTATGCATTCCTTTAATTTGATCTAGTTTTAGTGAGTCAGGGGATCCAAATAAAGTTCCTTTGAATACAACATCCTCAGAAAAACGAGAATAATCAACATCTTCATTGGCATAACTTTCAAGTAAAGCTAGCATTGTTTTTGAATTTTCTTCAAAAGATTGGTTAACCGATGAATTGTCAGCATCACTTGTAGAATTACATGAGAAAATGAACGCACATAATAATATTGAATAGATAAATTTTTTCATTTTTTATATTTTTTTATTTAAGCATTAAATATAAAAAAAGTTATCGATTTATTATATTATCAGTAATATTTACAGATTTAATAACCCATGGCACTACCATCTTTTCTCGATTCTGATGCGCCAAAAAATACTCCTAATTTTTCGTCAAACATAATTGCTTGATAACCCCCAAAGGATCCTAAACTAAAAATAATTTTATGACCATACTTTTGAAGTTTTCTGATTTCTTTATAATCAAATCCAGATTCCAAGGACAGCTCTCCACCATCTAACATATTACCACCCGTTGGTTGTTGATTAGAAACATGTCTAATTCTTGGAGCATCTCCAGCTTCTTGAAGATTCATTTCAAAGTCAATTAAATTAATAACAATTTGGGCATGACCTTGTGGCTGCATTGCTCCACCCATCAAACCAAAGCTTACATAAGGTTTCTTATCCTTAGTTATAAATGCGGGTATTATGGTGTGAAAAGGTCTTTTTTCTGGCTCATATACATTGTAATGACCCTCCTCTAATGAAAATAATTCTCCACGGTCTTGTAGCATAAAACCTAAACCCGGAGGCACCATTCCAGACCCCATTCCTCTATAGTTGCTTTGAATTAATGAAACCATATTTCCTTCATTGTCTGAAGTCGTAAGATAAATTGTATCTCCATTTTCAATTTCTCCAGCTGCTACAGTTTTTGCAGCTTTCGATTTATTAATTTCTTGTCTTCTTTGATTGGCATATTCTTTTGAAATTAAATAATCCACAGGAATATTATTAAAATCCATATCAGCATAATATTTTGCTCTGTCAGCAAATGCAATCTTTTTAGCCTCAACAAAATGATGTATATATTCTGCTGAGCCAAATCCCATTGATTTTATATCAAAATTTTCTAATAGATTTAAAATTTGTAATGCTGCGATTCCCTGTCCATTTGGAGGTAATTCCCATATGTCATATCCCCTATAGTTTGTAGATACAGGTTCAATCCAGTCTGAGCTGTGATTTTTTAAATCCTCAAATGAAAGGAAACCTCCTTGATCAATTATAAAATCAGAAATTGTTTTTGCTACAGTACCTTCATAAAAACCCTTCCTGCCTTTTTTAGCTATTAATCTTAATGTCTTTCCAAGATCTTTATTTTTGAATAGTTGACCTTTCTTTGGAGTATAACCATTTATATGATAGGTTTCCTTAAAGTTTGGATATTGATTAAAATTTTTATTCGCAATTTCCATATAATAAGAAACAAGCTCAGTTACTGGAAACCCATTTTCAGCGTAATAAATAGCTGGATTTAAAATGTCTTCCATACTAATTTTACCAAATCTTTTGTGCATTTCAAACCATCCATCAACACATCCAGGCACACTTACCGGTAACGGTCCGTAAGCTGGGATTTGAGTCATATTATTTCTTTTAAAATAATCCAGAGTTAAGTTTTTAGGAGATCTTCCACTTGCATTTAATCCATATAGTTTTTTATCTTTTTCAACCCATATAATTGCAAATAAATCACCGCCAATTCCATTCCCTGTTGGTTCCATTAGACCAATTGCGGCATTTGCGGCAATAGCTGCATCAATGGCATTTCCGCCATCTTTTAAAATATCGATTCCAATCTGAGTAGCAAGAGGGTGGCTAGTAGCAACCATTCCATTCTCAGCGATTACTTCAGACCTGGTTGAGAATAGCTCCCCGGTTATTCTGTCCTGGGAAAAAAATTGAATGGTAAAAAGTAAAACAAAAAAATAGATTAACTGTTTCATATTAGGTTATTTTGATAATGTTAAAAATATGTAAAATAAATTTGAATAACATTTTTCCTATGTGTGTATGGTACGAAATTTATTATCTTGCCAAAAATTAAAAATATGAGGTTTTTATCAATCATTTTTGCAATTGTATTTGTCAACTTTTCATTTTCACAACAGTGGAAAGAGATGGCAAATAATATTGATGTTAATGTCTATGATGTTGTTGCAGAAGCAGAATCATATTTCAAAAATATTGATAAATCAAAAAAAGGATCAGGATGGAAAGCTTACAACAGATGGCTCTATGAAAATGAACCAAAATTTTATCCTAGCGGAGACAGAAATACAGTTGAATCAAACTTTGCGGCTAAAGAATTTAAAAATTTTATTTCAAATAATCCGCCTCTTAAAAAATCATTATTTGACGACGGCTGGGAAGAGCTAGGCCCTCATTATATTGAAGAAGTTACCGGACATTATGCCGTCGGTCTAGGTCGTATTGAAAGTTTTTATATTGACCCCAACAATGAAAATAGAATCTTTCTAGGATCAAGAAGTGGAGGCTTCTGGAAAACGTTAGACGGAGGAGCAACGTGGGAGAACACGACAGATTTTTTATTTGCATCCGGAGTAAATACTATCGCTGTTTCACCGGATGATCCTGAAAGAATTTTAATAAATGTAAGGAATTCATATAACGGAACCACTCATGGAATTTTTGAGTCTTTTGACGGTGGAAATCATTGGTCAAGAACAAATTTTAATCCTGATAATTTAAATTGGGGTGGTCTTGGTACTAACAATAGAATCTATAAAATAATGTATCATCCTACAATTCCAAATCTTGTTCTTGCAGGAACTAGCGAGGGAATATTTAGGTCAGAAAATAATTTTGAATCATATTCTTTATCACAAACAGGTAGCTCATGGGAATTTAACCAAGACTATGATTATATTGAGTTTCACCCAACAGACCCAAATATTATTTATGCTTCAACATTCAATCAGGATTCCCGTATTTATGTTTCATATGACACGGGATTAACTTTTTCACAATCAGGACCTTTACAAACAGGTATTATAAACGGAGGTAATAACAGTAATATTCAACTTTCTGTTTCTTCTGCATGTGAAAATTGTGTATTTGTCGGAACTAGTGACGGCATATGGAAATCTGAAAATATAGGAGAAAATTTTACATTTATTTCTGACCCAGAGATTGATAATTATGGAGCTTTTTCAGTAAGTGATACGGATGTAAATTATATGATTTTTGGCGACATTGATACGCATAGAAGTACAGATGGTGGTCAGACTTGGAATCAAGTAACTTATTGGTCCACAGGTGATGCAAATTACAATACAACTGGACAGTACGTTCATGCAGATATTAGAGGTGCAAAAAGCTACAATGGTGTTTTTTGGGTTAACACAGACGGATTATTAGCAAAAAGTGCTGATAATGGAATTACCTGGGAAATTTTCGAAGGCCAATCTATTAGAGAAAATTACTGCTTAGGAGCAAGTCAGTCAAATCATTTTAGATCAATTGCTGGATCTCAGGATAATGGAACAAGTATTAAAAATGAAAATTCATGGATAGAGTTTTATGGAGCCGATGGAATGGAAGGAATCATTCATCCTTTAAATGACGATTGGATGATCGGTAGTTTGCAGTTTGGAGGAAAAAGAAGAACTAAGGATGGTGGATATAATCAAGATGGAGTAAATCCTGATGATTTCAGTGGAGACTGGGTTACCCCCTTGATGTATGATCCAAATGATCAAATGAAAATTTATACCATGACTAATATCTTATATAGTAGTGATGATTTTGGCTCAACGTGGGATACACTTGGAAGTACTTTTTTTTCTGGAAATATTCAGAATGCTGCAATTGCTGAAAACAACTCAAATATTATTGCCGTATCAAATTCAAATAGACTTAAAATATCAAATGATGGAGGCCTGACATTTTCAGAGGTTTCTCAATTTCTCCCTAATCAATTTATTACTGATATTGCTTTTGATCCAAATAACGATAATACGATTATAGTTACTTATGGAAGTTACGGAAACAATAATCAAAAGGTATATATTTCATATGATCAAGGTCAGTCATGGAATAATATCACCTATAATTTAGGAAAGATGCCAATAAGAAGTGTAGTGATTGATCACACCGATAATTCAACAATTTATTTGGGAGCTGAAATTGGAATTTATAAGAAAAGTATGTCTGGAAACTCATGGGAATTATTTAATGAAAACCTACCAAATACGACAGTGATGGAGTTGGAAGTAGTTTACGGCTCAAACACACTTAGAGCTGCTACATGGGGAAGAGGTCTATGGGAATATTCCCTCGATGGTAGAGAAAACTTTCCGTCAATTTTAACGACAACAATTTCTAATAACCCCACTGATACTCAACCAAAAGAAGGGATTGACCAATTTGTTACTTCAACTATTGAATCAGAAGGTGATTTAAGCAGTGTATATGTTGAATGGTCAACCCAATTAAATTCTGCTACAATTCAAATGTCTAATAGTTCCGATAATGTATGGATTTCAGATTCTGCTATTCCCAATTTTGATGCTGGAACAAAGGTATTCTTCAAGGTTTTTGCAGAGACAGTTGAGGGATTATTAACCGAAACATACAGTTTTATGTATGAGATTAAGGAAGCTGTATTATGTACGCCATCCATGAATTGTGATTACAATGACGGGTTTCAATTATTTCAGTTAGCAGATATTAATAATGAATCGGGTTGTGAGGGTTACGGAGATTTTACTTCAATTTCAACTGAACTTGAACAAGGCTCAGAATATCAGTTAACTGTCACGACAGGCTATGGAGACCAATACATTAAAGTATGGATAGATTATAATGATGATTTAGATTTTACAGAAGATGAAGTAGTACTTAATAATTATATAATAGCTCCTGGAGAAGCTGGGGGGTCATATACTGAAACCATAGGAATTAATATACCACAAGATGTGAATTTAGGAGAGCATATTTTAAGAGCAAAAGCCAATTGGAGTGGCGATGTACCGATTGACCCATGCATTGAAACTACTTACGGTGAGACAGAAGACTATACCGTTATTATTGTTGAAGAAGCTTTGGGATTAATTGAAAATAACTTTCCGCTAAATCCAATCATTTATCCAAATCCAACAGAAGGAAACATATCAGTTGATTTAAGAGAGAATTATAGTAATGTTATCATTGAACTCACGGATATATTAGGAAGAAAAATAAAAACTAATTCTTACGGTCAAGGTCAACATTTTAATTATAATATAAATGAAGAAGCTGGGATTTATTTTCTAACTGTTATTGCAGAAAATAAAAAGGTTGTATTTAGGGTGGTTAAAAATTAAAAACCCCAATATATATATCAGGGTTTTTATTTTTTTTGAGTATTATTTATTACATCATTTTTATTGTAACCTCTAGCTCAATATCGTCAAGAATTAATCGATCCCCTAGATTTTCAAAAAAACTTCCTGAACCATATCTCACATCATATTTTGATCTGTCAAAAACAAGTTTAGCAATCATTGAATTATTATCTGTATTAATGGTAAAGTTTATATCAGCGGGATGAGTTTTTCCTTTTATGGTAAGATTTCCAGTAGCATTGTATTGGCTTGGACCAGCTTTAACCACTTTTTTAAGCTCAAGTTTAGAAGTTTTAAATTTATTTACCGAAAAAAAGTCATCAGACATTAAATGACCTTCTAACGATTTTTTTCCCTTGCCCGTCAAATCATCTACAGAAATTGAAGACATATCAACAATAAACTCTCCACCTTTAAACTCATTGTTAGTAAAGCTTAATTTAGCCGATTCGAAAGATAAAGTTCCAAAGTGAGACTTTCCTGAAATTTGGTTTCCGGTCCATTTTACAGAGCTGTTATCTAAGTCAACCGATTGTTGAGAAAAACCGATATAGCATGTAAGTAAAAGTAAGTATAAAATTTTTTTCATGATTTTTTTTAAAATATTAATAATAAATAATCATGCCATAAAACCATTGAATCTAATCATAGTTAAATTCTTGAAGAACAGGTAGCTCTGTATTATTAAAATCAAACAAAGCTTGATTTTCCCAGACTGAACCATTTTCAGAATTTTCGCCATCCCACGCTATTAGTTCTGCACCCCAATAGCAAAAACCAATTCCGTTATCTATTTCTAAAACCATATTTTTTAGATCTCTAATAAAATTTTGCTGACCACTAGGCGTAGCAGGATAATCAGGAAGAATCAACTGTTCTTCTAACCCTACAATGTTGTTTGTCCAATCATTCCAGCCAAGTGTAAACGGATAAGCTGTTTCAGCGATTAAAATTTCTTTCCCAAAATTACTTGAAAGCTCTGTTAATTTAAGTTGTAAATCATTTAATGATTTTCCATGCCATATTGGGTAGTATGAAATACCTATAATATCGTAATCAAGCGGACCAATAATATTAAAAAACCATTGGGAGGTTTCAAACCCTGCACAATGTAATATAATCTTAGTTTGACTGGAGTTTGATCTAACAGCACTAATTCCCTGATTTATTATTTCAATAAACTGATCAGAATTATTTTCAATATTTCCATAAGGAAATAAGACACCAGTATTTATTTCATTTCCTATTTGAATATAATCTGGCTCTATTTCATTCATTATTTGATTTATGTGTGAATAAACTTCAGCCTTTATTTCTTCAAAACTTAAAGAGCTCCATTCATCCGGAATCTGCTGTTGACCTGGGTGTGCCCATGTATCAGAAAAATGAGGAGTAATCCAAATTTTAAACCCTAGTGATTTTAACAGAGTTGAAAATTCTTTAACTTCATTAAAAGAAGATGAATCATCAACAGGGTCAACCCATAGACGTAAACGAATTGTATTTATACCCTTTTCAAAAAGCGAATTAAGAAAGTTTATTTGATCTCCTTGAACATTATAAAAAAATACTCCATTTTCTGAAATAGTTGGATAGTATGAAATATCAACAGCAGATATTAAATCTGAAAATTCTCCGCCCCAATGATTATCATTTTCTGAGCCTGATTGACAGCCAAAAATTAATATAATCATTAATATGTACTTAAATATTCTCATTAATTCGTCAGGTGTTTTTTACAAAGATTATTGATTTTTCTATTATCTAAATATTTGTTTTTTGAGGGAAAGTATAAGCAATTTATCATAGCCAACCCCAATTTTCTACTTGTAGTTATTGTTGGTAATAATTTCATTAAGGGATAAAGAGGTTTCATTAAGGTATAAAACAAATTATATAATTTAGTTTTGGCTTTAATGCCATTTTCCGGAATTAAAAGCCCGAGCCTTATCATATATGCATCCTTCAGGCCTTTATTTAAAATATAGTTTTCTGTTTTCCCTTTTACATTCGCCCAAGGTATCTTACTGTTTTCTTTAGTACTAGTTCCTTCACCTGAAACATATGTCATTACTGCATTAGGATTAATTTTGTAAACAAGATCTGTTAACACTTTGGTCATCTCAAAAGTAACTTTGTAGTAATATTCAGATTTATGACCAAACGATGTAATCCCCATACAGTGAAAACATGCATCACAATTTCTTATTTGATTTTTTAGTTCCGTAAGTTTTAAAAAATCATCCATGATAAATTCTGAAATTTTTGAACTTTTTAAATCTGTTGGGATTCTATTTAACAAGTATATTTTTTGAACTCTTTTATCTTTAATACATTCATATAAAACAGATTTCCCTACCATTCCCGTGCTACCAGTGATCAATACAGTCATGTTATTTTTTATTGTAAATTAGAATATTATGAGCGAAATTAAATTAAAATTTTCATTATTCTTTTTAGGCATAACTTTAATTTTTTTTAACACTTATTCTCAAGAAAGCATTTATAATCCTTCTGAAAAAATAATTGCTTCATTTGAAAAAACTGCTGAAAATTTAATATCCCAAATGACAATTGAAGAAAAGGCTTCACAAATGCTTAGCACCTCTAGAGCTCTTCCGAATTACGGAATTGAAATGTATAATTGGTGGAATGAGGCGCTACATGGAGTAGCTAGGTCTGCAAAAGCAACCGTCTTTCCACAGGCAATTGCAATGGGAGCAACATTTGACCCAACATTAATTCAGGAAGCAGCAGATGCAATTTCAACTGAGGCCAGAGCAATGTATAATATATTTAATGCAAAGGGTATGAGAACAGAGTATACCGGCTTAACGTTCTGGTCTCCTAATATAAATATTTTTAGAGATCCAAGATGGGGACGAGGTCATGAAACCTATGGAGAGGATCCATTTTTAACAGGAAAAATCGGAACTGCCTTTGTTTCTGGACTTCAAGGAAACCACTATAAGTATCTAAAGGTTGCTGCAGGTGCAAAACATTTTGCTGTTCATTCTGGTCCTGAATCTAAAAGACATAGTTTTAATGCAAAAGTATCTGATCAAGATTTATATGAAACTTACTTACCTGCTTTTAAAGAATTGGTTAATGCAAATGTTGAAATTGTTATGTGTGCTTATAATAGATTAAACGATGAGCCGTGCTGTGGTAGCAGTACATTATTAAATAATCTATTAAGAAAAAACTGGGGATTTAAGGGTCATGTAGTTTCAGATTGTGGTGCTATTTATGATATAAAGCCTAATCATAATTATACCCTTTCAGATGAGGAAAGTGTTGCTTTTGCAATAAAAGGCGGTGTTGATTTAAATTGTGGATCGCTTTACAATCTTATTCCTAGTGCGATCAAAAAAGGATTTCTTTCAGAATCTGATCTTGATAAATCTTTAAAAAGACTATTCATGACAAGATTGAAGCTGGGAATTTTGAAAAAAGTCGATGACAACCCATACGACAACTTAAATGAGGATTTTATTAATTCCGACAAACACATAGAAATAGCAAGAAATGTTGCTTCAAAGTCAATAGTATTATTGAAGAATGAAAACAATATATTACCTCTTTCAAAAGATATTAACAGGCTTTTTATCACAGGGCCAAATGCAGCAAATGTAAATACATTGTTGGGAAACTATAATGGATTGAGCTCAAATATTGTTACTCCATTAGAAGGAATTACATCTAAAGTCTCTAACGGAACAATTATTAGATTTAACAAAGGAGTTGATCTGATTCATAATAATCACGGTAGAATGGAATCTTCAGCAAGCCTAGCAGGATCTAGTGATGTAACAATTGCGGTTATGGGAATTTCTGCACTTATAGAAGGGGAAGAAGGAGATGCTGTTTCTTCCGATGCAAACGGAGATAGAAATAAAATAGCACTTCCAGAAAGCCAGATAAAATATCTAAAAAGTTTAAGAAAAAGTGCTGGAAATAAACCAATAATATTAGTTGTAAAATCAGGATCAGCTATAGATCTTTCTGAAATTTATGGATATGTAGACGCTATAATATATGCTTGGTATTTGGGAGAACAAGGAGGAAATGCCATTGCTGATGTAATTTTTGGAGATGTAAATCCATCAGGAAAATTACCAATTACAATTCCTAAATCTATTTCTCATCTTCCACACTATGAGGATTATAGTATGAATAATAGAACTTATAGGTTTACAAGATATGACCCAATGTTTCCCTTTGGTTTTGGATTGAGTTATTCAAATTTTATCTATTCCAACCTTTCAATTAATAAACATAAAATTAAATCTGGAGATTCAATAGAATTAAATTTTGAAATCCATAATGATAGTAAATTTTTAGGTGAAGAGGTTATTCAATTATATATTAAAGATATGGAGTCATCCTTTCGCACCCCAAATTCCTCGTTAAAATTCTTTAAAAGAATAAAATTAAAACCAGGCGAAAAAAGGAGTGTGAATGTATTAGTGAATAAAGAAATGTATTCTGTAATTAATGATGATGGAAGAAACAAAATCGAAAAAGGATACTATAAAATTTTTATCGGGGGAACCTCTCCGGGTGATCGAAGCACACAATTAGGAAAGTCTTTACAGGAGGTGTTATTTCTGGTTCAATAAAAACCAGACAAAATTATTTTGGATATTTCATTGTCCCATAAATTTTTTTTTGGAGATATTCTTTTTTCATAACTTATTGATAACTAAGAATTAATCTTGAAAAAAAAATCAATTAAAATAATAAAATTTCTATTCATACTTTTTAGTATTTCATCATTTGGACAGGAAGTATTTAAAAACCCAATTCTTGCTGGAGGATATCCTGATCCATCAATTTGTAAAGTTGGAGACGCCTTTTATTTGGTAAACTCGTCTTTTGAATACTTTCCAGGCCTTCCAATACATAAAAGTACTGACCTTATTAATTGGGAGCTCATCGGACACGGACTTCA
>Ga0163110_10000598_pt1 | contig 17198 bp, 17 predicted proteins | sample CRUFie1St17metaG_FD_108703 | JGI IMG/M metagenome (GOLD analysis project Ga0163110, IMG submission 108703) | Marine microbial communities from the Costa Rica Dome - CRUD Field 142mm St17 metaG | ecosystem: Environmental > Aquatic > Marine > Oceanic > Photic zone | place: Costa Rica: the Eastern...
AAAGTTTGTTTTAAGCATAAAAGATACTTCACCTAGATTAAAAATACACAAAGTAATTACTCCCTGAAATTCTCTAGTAAAAATTAAAAGATCTTCATCATTATCAATAAAATATTGATTTCCTTCTTGCAGCGTTACGTTAGTTTTTCTGAAATTGATAAAATCCTTATAGAAACTTAAAACAGAAGAAGGAACACCTTCTTGTATATTAACCGATCTACTTATTTGTTTGTCCTTGACGGGCAACCAAGGTCTTACCTTGCTAAAACCACCATTATCTTCTTTGGAATTCCAGACAAAAGGTGTTCTGCACCCATCTCGGCCTTTATTTTCTGGCCAATATCTTATTCCTGGAGGATCAGTAAGTTCTTCAAATTCCAATTCACTTTCAACTTGTCCTATCTCTTCACCCTGGTAGAGGCATGGGGTGCCTTTCAACGAAAGTAAAAGCGCACAAGACAACTTTGCAAAGCAACTTTCTTCATTTTCATTCCATCTGGTTAAGTGTCTAGTTACATCATGATTTGAGAAGCTCCAGCATGGCCAGCTCTCGTCTTCTTCATCAAAAAATTCATTAAACGTATTTCTTATAAAGGTGGCCGAAAATTCTTTTCCAAGAAGCTTGAAACTATATGCCATATGTAACCTAGATTCTTTTGTATAAGTTTTCATTATCTCAATACCTCTATGAGAGTCGCCAATCTCACCAACAGAAGTCTTATCTGCATAGCTATCTAGCAGATGTCTAAAATCGGTTAAGAAATTCAAATTTTCATCCTGATTGATAGCGTAAATTTGATTTTGCATGTAGTAGGGATTTACTGGAGCTCTTTTGAATCTAATTGGACTTTGGGGATTGTCTCTGAGCTTTTTGTCATGATAATAGTAATTAACAGTATCCAATCTAAAGCCATCAACACCTTTATCTAGCCAAAACTTTACTGTTTGCAGTAAATAATCTCTTACTTGTTTATTGTGAAAATTAAAGTCAGGCTGACTTGCTAAGAAATTATGAAAATAATACTGACCTCTGAGAGGTTCCCATTCCCAAGCTGGACCACCGAATACTGATAACCAGTTATTGGGTGGAGACCCATCATCATTTGCATCTGCCCAAACATACCAGTCAGATTTTTCTGAATTTAGTGAACTTCTACTATCCATAAAAGCTGGATGTTGATCAGAGCTATGTGATAACACTTGATCTATAATTATTTTCAGGTCGTATTCATGGGCCTTGGATACTAGCTTTTCAAAATCTTCCATATCTCCAAACAAAGGATCTATATCAATATAGTCACTTACGTCGTAACCCATATCTTTCATTGGTGACTTGAAGAAAGGTGAGAGCCAAATTGCGTCAACACCAAGATTTTTTATATACCCTAATTTCTGAGTGATTCCTTTAAGATCACCGATACCATTATTGGATGTATCAAGATAGGACCTTGGATAAACCTGATATATAACAGCTCTTTTCCACCAATCATTCATGAGTCAACTTAGACTTAAGCCAATTAATAAGATTTTCTTCAAATGGCTTTATAACTTTGTAAGATTTCATATCTTCATCGAGAGATTTTATAGCCAATAGAAGGTCTGTGATTGATTTTTTGCAACTTAATACAGAGGTTATCTCGTCAACATGAACTCTTACAGTAAAGAGTATTGATCTTGATTTATGTAATCTTCTAATCGTTTGTCTCTCAACTCTAAGGTAAAGATTTTTTGGATCTAGATTTTTAATCTCAACTAGAGATTTACTTTGCGCTGGTTGAAATAGCTCAGGACTATCGAATATTGACCAGTTAAATCTCTCAAAAATTTTTTCGTCAGGTAAATTTGTAAATATCTTTATCACTCTCGAATCTATTTTTTCTTTATAACCAGGTACTCCACTATGTATTTGAGATAATGTCTGTCCAAATTTTTCTCTTAAGGACCACCTTGTAGGAGCGCATAAAGATGCTGACTCAAGACTGAAGGTTTTCTTTGTAGGCTTCATTACAATGAGATCTTCTTGAACCAACAAAGAGGCCAACTCTATGGGATTAGCAAAATCCTTAAAATGAAAAACATCACGTGACTTAATGTTTTCAATTTTTTTCTTGTCTAGATTATAAGTATTACCATGAAATGTTTTTAGATGATCAAGAACTAATTCTAAGACTTCTTGTTGAAGACTTATGGAATCTGGAGGCGTCATTAAAACCTGATTTCTTTTTTCCTTATAAAGTTTTTTCTTGAGTTCTATCTCTTTAGCAAAAAGATCATCAAGTTCTAGCCAAGCAATATTCTCAATTGGTTTTAGTCCTATCTCAACTCCACCTTTTCCATTTTCGTAAGGTTGATGGATGGGTAAGCTCAATTTAGTTAAGACCTCTTTTTTTCAAGAGTGCTTTCATTTCAGGTTCCTTACCTCTGAATCTCACGTACTGAGTCATTAGATCATCTGTATTTCCAGCCGAGTAAACATATTTTTTCAATTTATCTGCTGTTTCTTTATGAAATAACCCTTTTTCTTTAAATGCTTCAAAAGCATCAGCTTCAAGTACTTCTGTCCACAAGTAACTGTAGTACCCAGATGAATATCCCCCGGCAAAAATATGACCAAAATAAGTACTTCTGTATCTAGTTTCTATTTCAGGAATAAGTCCAAGTTCCTTCAATGCTTTATCTTCAAATGCATCAATATCTTCTATGGGCTGTTCATTAGTGTGATAAGCCATATCAAGATGAGCAGCTGCTACATACTCTGTTGTTGCAAAACCCTCATTAAAAGTTCCTGCAGCGGATATTTTATTTAGTAATTCGTCAGGAATTGTCTCGCCAGTTTTGTAATGTTTAGCAAAGGTCTTAATGACTTCAGGTTCTCTAGCCCAGTTTTCCATCATTTGTGAGGGAAACTCGACATAATCTCTGGTCACAGAAGTGCCTGAGAGACTTGGATATTGAGCATCGGAGAGCAATCCGTGAAGGGCATGACCAAATTCATGGAATAGAGTTTCTACCTGCTCAAAGGATAGTAAAGATACTCCATCAGCATTTTCTGGTGGAAAGTTACATACATTAACAACAATCGGAATAATTTCACCATCAAATTTACTTTGACTTCTAAACGTATTCATCCATGCCCCACCACTTTTGTTAGGACGTAACGTGTAGTCAGTGTAAAAAATACCTATCACTTTTTTATTTGAATCTTCGACTATAAAAGACCTTATATTGTCTCTATATTTGGGTAGATCATTTCTCTCTATAAAAGTAACATCAAAAAGCTTTGTCGCAACATCAAATGCTCCATCCAGTACTTTATCTTCACTGAAGTAGGGCTTAACTTCCTCTTCTTTGAAGTCAAATTGTTCTTGTCTCAATTTCTCAGAATAATGCCACCAATCCCAAGCTGCTAGGCTAAAGTTCGATCCTTCGCTCTTAATCAACTCCTGCATTGCCTCAACTTCACCTTTTGCCTTTTCAATTCCTGGTTTCCATATTGTTTGAAGCAGATCATTAACATTATCTGCATTTTTAGCCATCGTGTTATCTAAAACGTAATCAGAATGATTATCAAAACCCATCATGGAGGCCTTTTCTGTTCTCAGGGCAATCATTTCAGAGATGATTGATTTATTGTCATACTCATTGTCATTATCTCCTCTCTGGATATAAGAGTTATAAAGATCCTCACGAAGTTCTCTTTTAGTTGAATGAGTCAAAAAAGGATACATACTTACTCTAGTCGGCTTGAAAACCCATTTTCCTTTTAGTCCTTCAGATTCTGCAAGTAATGCAGCCTGCCTTATTTCTTCGTTTGGAAGACCATCAAGTTCATCTTCATTTTCAATGACCATGCTATATGAGTTGGTCTCTTTCAAAACATTTTGATCAAATTGAACTGATAAAGAAGAAAGTGAACTATTAATTTCAGTTAATCTTTGCATCGATTTTTGGTCTAAATTAGCCCCTGATCTTAAGAATCTTTTATACGTTTCATTAAGCAATCTTTCTTGCTCAACTGTCATTTCAAAATCTGCTTTATTAACTTGCAAATACTCTATCCTTTTGAATAAATCTTTATTTAAAAGAATCGTGTCGTTATGGGCTGATAATTTAGGACTAATTTTTATTGCAAGAGAGTCCATTTCATCATTTGTATTTGAACCAAGAAGGTTAAAAAATACGTTTGCTACTTTGTCTAGCGCAGACCCTGATCTCTCGAGGGCCTCAATAGTATTTTCAAAGGTTGCAACTTCATTATTTTGTGCAATCTCATTTATTTCTTTTTGATGTTCTTCCATGCCTTTTTCAAAAGCTGGCTCATAGTGTTTAAATTCGATAGATTCGAATGGAGGTATCTTGAAAGGGGTATTATATTCACTGAGAAATGGATTCATCGATGTTTCCTTATTTGTACAACTAAAAATAAAAAGCAAAAGAGTAGGGAAGAACTTTTTAAACATCCTATAATCTTACTTAAATATCTACTCAAGTGAATAAATATTTTAAGCAATAAAGTGATGAAAAGTTTACCTTTGATAATATCCCTTTTTAGAAGAGCATTGGGCATATTTTTTTTGGTTCTCAATTACTTAAGTTACGGTTTAATGGTAAAGGTAGCTGCAGACGGCGACTTGTCTGCAACTGAGAGGGTCTTGTATCCAGTTTTAATTTACCTTGTTGGTTGGATTCTTGTGATTGCGGGTATTTATCTTGCAGGGCCTGAGATTATCGATAAGATTAAATTCTACTTTAAAGCGCTAATGGATAAACTATTCAAAAAGAAAAAATGATAAATAAGCTCGATCATTTGATAGTGTGCGTTAATGACATTATCGAAGCAGAAGAAAAATTTACAAAATTATTTGGAATTAGTCCCGTATGGAGAGGGGAGCACGCTGAACTAGGAACAATTAATTGTATCTTTAATTTTAGCAATACTTACTTAGAGCTTTTAGCTGCAAAAGGAGAAGGTTTCGGTGCAGATTTAGTAAGAAATACAATTGATGAACAAGGGGAGGGCTTAAGTGGTTTGGTTCTTGGAGTCGAAGACATCAATAGTGCCAAAGTTCAGATAGAAGAAAAAGGATTTGATTTAGGAAATATTTCTCATGGCAAAGGGAAAGATTTTGATAACAATGAAGTGAGAGAGTGGAATAATCTTTTTTTGCCAGAGAAATTTACTCGCGGTCTATTTTCTTTTCTTATAGAACATACAGAAGGTCATTTACCTAATTTAAACAAATTCCCTGACTCTTCTATAAGCAAACTAGATCACGTAGTTATAAATACCAATGACCCTGATGGTTTTATAGAAATTTATGAAGGTATATACGGATTAAGATTAGCATTGGATCAAACAGTAGAAAAATGGGGTGGCAGGATGCTATTCTTCAGAGTCAATAAAACAACAATAGAAGTTATAGCAAAAGCCGACGAAAATGACCCAGTAGACAAACTCTGGGGAATTGCATGGGAAGTTGAAAATCTAGAAAAAACACACCAAAGAATTTCAGAAGAAGGATTCAAAATCACCGATATCAAGGAAGGGAGAAAACCAAATACTCTGGTGGCAACCGTAAAGTCTGATACCTACAATATACCTACTCTTCTTATTCAACACTTACCTTCTTGAATTTATCATATACCCAAAAAGGCGAGTAGATTAAGTAGAAAACTATAATGCCTAGGAGTATTAACAATGGAATGTGAAAAGGGGGCTCAGGAAAGAAATTCAGTAAACTCTCACCGACGGGCTTAACACCTAGATACCAATAGTTAGCTGGCGGTCCTATAAAAATATTTGTTATGTAGATCACTGGCAATACGACAAACGAAAAATAAATACCGTTCTTCACCGATTTTAGGGTGGGTCTATTTTTAAGACCCAAACAAGCAAAGAATATAGCTATCAGCAGAAATCCATGACCTACGAAAAAAAGTATGTATTGGGGATCAGGGAAATTTTTGGGTACATCGGGGGTGAGAAGTGCATTAAGTCCTCCGCCAATCCCCCAAAAAAATGAAACTTCGAAGAAAAGTCTCTTCTTTGTTATTAAAAAAATTCCAATAAATATAGTTGATAGATTACACATATGTATTGGTAATAATTCAGACCAGGGAAAGTCCATTGAGTAATGCCATATGAACGGCTTTATTAATTCTAAAAGTATTGCTGACAAACCCATCAATTTTCCAACAAAGATCTTTTGCTCGTTTTCGCTATTTTTTAAAGTTATCGGTAGAGCAATAGCTATTGATATAATAATAAATAGAGTAACTAAGTGAGAGTTACCAAACATTATGAAGGGTGTAGCTTCCATTTAAAGAGTATAAAAATTTATAGAGGTATTTGATAGCCGATATTTAATCCAATTAAATAAATGAATAGCAATTTTTCAGTAAGTTTCTTCCCGAAAATAAATAAGCAAGAGGCTTTTACTCTTTTAAAGGCCTTTTTCTTTTTCTTCTTTGTTTTGGCATCTTGGTACGCACTAAGACCGGTTAGGAATGAATTGGCCGTCCAAGGAGGCATCTATAATCTGCCTTGGCTACTGATGGGAGTTATGATTGCAATGTTAATCGTAAATCCGATCTATTCTTGGTTAGTATCAAGAATCAGTCAAAATAGAATTATTCTTTATATCTATTCTTTTTTTATTGTTAATTTATTAATTTTTTTGTTCATGTGGTCTTTGGCAGGTGATGAAGGTCGGATATGGACTGGAAGGGCATTCTATATATGGGCAAACGTTTATTCTTTTTTCGTTGTGTCAATTTTTTGGGTCACTATGATTAATTTTTTTAACCATACAGACTCTAAAAGGTTCTTTGGAATAATAAGTGCAGGCGGATCTTTGGGAGCATTCTTTGGCTCGACTGTAGCTAGATACTTTTCTACAGAGATATGTGGTGACACATCAATTTCGGAATTAGGCCCAATGAGTTTGATAATCTTTTCTATCTTTTCTCTTCTTTTTGCAATATTTTTTTCAAGATCCTTTAGGCCAAAACAAGAAAAAGAAGATTTTTCAAAAAAAATAGGAGGTTCAAGTTTAGAAGCCGTTCAAAACATTTTGAAAGATCCAGTGATAAGAAATCTAGGCATATATGTAATTTTATTCACCATGTTGATGACAACTTCATGGATGATTTCACTTGGAATAGTGCAGGAGTGGTCTCAAGATCCTTGTGAGAGAACAGGATTTTTTGCCAGAATTGAACAAATCGTCACACCTCTTACATTGATTATGCAGCTTTTTCTAGCCTCCTATATTCTCAGAAGAATCGGAAGTCTAGCTGTCCTTTCAATTTATGGATTTCTTTTCGGAATTGCTTTCCTCGCCTATGCCTTTTATCCAACAATTACAACAGTCATGATGGTTGTCATAACTTTAAGAATATTTGAATACGGCTTAAACAAACCAACAAGAGAATCTATCTATACAAAATTAAAACAACAAGATAGATATAAATCTACAGTTTTTATAGATACTTTTTTGGCTAGATCTGGTGACGTTATAGGTGGATGGTTTGTTAGAGGTTTGGTAGGAACAGGAATAGCTGTTCTTTCAGTGACTTGGGCAGCACTACCCTTTGCTATGCTTATTTCTTTTATGGGTTTTCAGATAAGTAAGTCAACTAATCATGAATGATGAATTCATAAAGATAGCTGATATTACTGATATAGGCCTCAATCAATCTCACTCATTCAACATAGCGGGTTCGGATATATTAATATGCCATACGAGCAAAGGTATCTTTGCAGTAGAAGATAGATGCTCTCATGCAGATATACCTTTATGTGGCGGGCAAATTGTTGAAAATTACATATCTTGTCCTGTTCATGGAGCTGTTTTTGATTTAACGGACGGATCAGTCCAGTCGCCTCCTGCATTTGAAGACATTAAAACCTTCGAAGTTTTAGTTGAGGGAACTTCAATTAGTGTTAAAAAGCCTATTTCAGAGTAATATTTGTGCCATGAAATATGAGTTTATTTTAATCACAGAGCCTGAAGCATCTGTACGACGAATTTTTTTAAACCGACCAGAAAAAAGAAATGCTTTATGCAATCCTCTTAGAAAGGAATTATTTGAAGCTTTACAAACCTTTGATGAAGATCCTGAGATCAGAGCGATAATAATTTCTGGTAAAGGTTCCTGCTTTTGTGCTGGTTACGATCTCTCTTATGATAACAGTAAGGATTTACCATATCATTCCAGTCAAACCGATGGATTTTGGCCTAGACATGTAGTTGAAGGAGCTTTTAAGATCTGGGATTTATCTACACCAGTAATTGCTGAGGTACATGGATATTGTCTCGCTGGAGGTACTGAATTGGCAGCCTCGTGTGACTTAGTTTATGTTACTGATGATGCCGAAATAGGCTATCCAGTTGTTCGTTCTATGAGTCCGCCAGACAATCAATTCTTTCCTTGGTTAATCGGCATGAGGAATGCTATGGAGATGATGTTGACTGGAGAGTCAATTTCAGGAAAACAAGCGGCTGAGAATGGTTTCGCTAATAAATCGTTCAGTCAGGATAATATTTCAGAAGAAGTTGATAAGATAGCAAGTAAAGTTGCAAAAGTTCCACCAGATATACAAGCGATCAACAAACGTTCAATTCATAGACAAATGGAAATAATGGGTATGAGGGACGGTATTAGAGCGGGAACAGAACTCCAAGCTTTAGCAATGCATAGTCGTTCTACCAAAGAGCATTTAAAAGAACTTTCTTCAGGTTTAAAAAAAGCTCTTACAAAAAGAGACAAAGACTTTGGTGACTATAGAACAAAAGATAAGACATAAATTAGCAATTACTTTAATTGGATTTATATTGAACGCTTGCTCAAATTCATCTCAACTTAATGGTGCAGAGTGGAGTGGCCCTCTTAATTTTATGCACGTTACTAAAGAAAAAATGAAAATGTTTTATTCAGTTGATGTTACTGGGCAAAAAGTTTTTGTAGATGGTTTTTATGAAGTAACTAAGAAAAATACTGACGAAGTTATATTTCGTATAAAAGTTGAAGAATTGGAGTTTGGCAGTAGAGAAGACGGAAGAACATTTTGCAGAGTATGGGGCGATATTGATGAAAGCAATATTCAAAGTTATTTGTTTGCTTTAGATTGTAAGCCCATCTAGCCGACGAAGTCCGATTTTTTAAAAACTTAATGACAACATTTTATGTTGTTAATAGTTTAATTTACTAAGCTCCATATGGAATGACTTGAGAAAAGAATTGCTCTGAATGGCCAGTTTGAGATCTTTTATGCCTCGTCGAAGGTTTGGATTATTTTGATCGACTATTCCTTTTATGAAACTATCTCTTTGCTTAATTTTTTCATAGTAAGCATTAACGAACGGTTTTTTTTCAAGCAGAAGACTGCCCCAACCACACTCATCAATGCGATGAATTATGACAGACCAGCTTATATCTGCGAGAGAGAAATCATCACTAGCAAGCCATTTATTTTTACTTGATGATAATTCTGTCTCTAATTTACATAAATGATTATTAAGTTCTTCAAGAGAAGATTTAATAAGACTCTGAATTTGTGGCAATTTAAAGAAAGTAAACCCAAATATCTTAAGCAGCAAGAATATTAATACCCTCTGTTTAACTGGATGTGAAATTAATCCTTTCAAAACCTCTATGATTGATACGTAATTTAACATTGTTACAAATAATGGAAAGGTAAGAGGACCTATTGTATTACCAGCATATTTTTCATGACCTTTAACTGGATTTCCGACCATGGATGCTTTGTTTGTCCAATAATCTATTGATTTCGAGACATATTCTTTATGTGTTTTGAAATTATCTCTTTTATTGAATAAGAACTTAATTTGTTCATGTGATTCGTAAATTGGCCTTCCTTTATTAAGTAAGACCGGGACAGTAGCACCTGGATTTATTTTTAAAAATGATTTTGAAGCTACCTCATATTTCCCTGTTTCTATCAGATCTATATGTTTTGATTCGTAGTCAAAACCTACCTCATGAAGGCAAATCCTAACTTTTCTAGAACAGAGAGAAAAATCATTATGATACAGGGTCCATTCTGCTGTAGTCTGCTCGACTTCGTAATCTTGAAGACCTACCTGCATCTATACATTTATTTTAGGATAAATAATTAAACAATAAGGTGATGCCCACCATCCATGAGCATTGTTTCACCAGTTACCACTTTTGATATATCAATAAAGTTATATATTCCTTCTGCAACTTGCTCTGGAGTAACTGTGAGTTTCAGTGGAGTATTTGATGTTAAATTCTCCTTGGCTGCATTATAGAGTTCGTCACCCATGCCTTTTTTTAACCAATCACCTTGAATAAAACCAGGACAAATTGCATTGACTCTAATCGGACCGAGGTTTCTTGCCATAGATTTCGTCATTGTATTTAAAGCACCTTTTGACGATGCATAAGCAAGAGAACTGCCAATTCCTTTAATTCCGGCTATTGAGGAAATATTTACAACACTCGGATCTTCACTTTTCATGAGCATTTCTTTACAGGCCTTAACCATCTGGAAAGGTCCTACAACATTAACTTTGTATATATGTAGAAAATCTTCCGCATCTAAACCATCTAGGTCAGCATGATTAAATACAAATTTAGTTGTCCCAGCGTTATTTACAAGTGCGTCGATTCGCCCCCATTTTTTGATCGTTTGTTGAACTGTTTCTATACAATCCTCATTTTCCGAAACATCTGCCGTTATGGCTAATGCTTCTGCTCCTAGCTTCTCACATTCATTTACTATTTCATTGGCATCTTGAATAGAGCTTGTGCACGTAATTGTTACATTCCACCCCTTAGAGGCAAGCAACTTTGCAGTAGCTGCTCCTACGCCTCTACTTCCGCCAGTTATTATTGCTACTTTATTAGACGCTGTATCAGTCATATTTAAATCCTATTGTTTATCTATTTACAAATTCTTTTGTACTTTCTTCCCTTAGCACAAATCCTGGTTTATTTTTGAAGGTATTCTCCACCCATTTTAAGACGTCTTTTTCATCTAAATCTGGATTCCAAGGCTCACCTTGAGGTTGCTCCACATCCCATGGCGTGTCCAAAAAGATCTCCATTCCATTGTTCTCAGGATCATTAAAATAAAAGGATAAAGCATTTCCGTGACATAAAGGCATATAGTTATGATTAATTGAATCAAATTTCTTTTTAAACTCCTGTAATTCTGCATAGGTCTCAACCCTAAATGAAATATGGTTTAAAGCAGTAGGAGTCCCTATATCTTGTCTGCCCAGAACAAATGCTAATTGGTGATGTTCATTAGGATCAAAGCTAATAAAGATTATTTCAGGACCGTTTTCAAAGATTGGACCGCTATCACTAATTTTAAAGCCCAAAGTGTCTATATAGAAATCTAATATTTTTTCTTTATTTTGAATATTAAGTACTATGTGTGACCATCCGAGTTTCATCTTTTAACCAATTAAATTATCTTTTTATTCTATCTAAGCAAGCTGGTTTTACTCAACCCCCGAATGATTTGTAATCCTTTTGCATATATTTTCAAGAGAACCTAAACCTTCAATACTTGTTGAAATAACATCTCCCTCTTTAAGGAATTTACCTTCCATTACACCAACACCTCCTGGTGTGCCTGTAAAAATTATATCGCCGATATTAAGAGTAACTATCTCAGATAAATATTTAATGATAGAAGGAATGTCGAAAATGAGATCATTTGTATTGTCATCTTGTCTGATTTCACCGTTTACCTTGCATACAATTTTGAGCTTTTCTTTGTTCTCCAAGGCATCTAATGAAACAAGATAAGGACCCATTGGCCCGAAAGTATCAAAAGATTTACCTAGATTAAATTGAGGTGGTTTTGCTGCAAATTGAACTACTCGATCAGAAATATCTTGGCCTACACAAAATCCTGCAACATGATCCCAGGCATTTTCTGCACTTATATCTTTACCAGATTTGCCTATAACAGCCACTAACTCAGCCTCATAATCCACATGATCACTTCTCATTTCAATCTCTGCATATGGTCCAACTAAGCAGCTTGTGTGTTTAGTAAATATCATCGGTACATTAGGTATCTCCATACCAGCTTCTTCGGCATGATTTCTGTAATTTAAGCCTACGGCATAGCAATTTTTTGGTGATGAAATCGGAGCATCAATATTGGCTTCTTCTAATAAACCCGTAGGAGTATTTTCATTTAAAATTTCATTCAATTCATGCAGTTTATCTAAGTGGTTAAGAGCATTGAGAGTATCTCCATCGAAAGTATCATTTGATATTACTTTGAGATCATAATAATGTTCACCTCTTACAAGAGCTGCTTTGCCAGATATGTTGGCTAATTTAAATGCCATTAGATCTCCTATCTTTTAATAAATTGATTATAGGCAATTCTTAGCTTTTTATAAGCTTTATATATTGATAAAAATTGATGGAAAGAAAAACTTTTACAAATAGAGCAGGTGAAGACTTCTCTTACCTAGTCTCTGAATCGGAAGGCAGTAATAAGAATTTTGTTTTTTTTCACGCAACAGGTTTTAACTCGGAAACTTATAAGATTCTTTTCGATAAACTTAAATCAGTCTATGGTGATCAAATAAATATCTATGCTTTAGACCAAAGAGGGCATGGATTGTCTTCAGCAAAATCTAATCCCGATGAATTAAAAACATGGGATATTTTTGTCAAAGATGGTCAGGAATTTATTGAAAGTATAAATGGAAGTGTCATTTGTTCAGGACACTCAATGGGATCTATCATTGCAGCAAAGATAGCTTCTTTAAACCCCACTAAGGTATCTCATTTGTTTATGATTGAGCCAGTTTTGTATGGACCTTTAGAATCTTTAAAATTTCGATTTAAGTCATTAATCCGAATCAATAGAGAGCTATCTATTGCTGACGGCGCTGCAAGAAGAAGAAGAAATTTTTCAACAATTGATGAAGCAGTCACTTCTTATACCGGTAGAGGTGCATTTACAACTTGGACCCCTGAATGGATAGAGAACTATTTAAAGGGCGGTACTCAAAAGGTTGAATCAGGAATTGAACTATCATGCTCACCTAGTTGGGAAGCAGCAACTTTCAGGTCATCTTCTATGGATACTTGGAGATACCTTAAAAGGATAAAAATGAATGTTTTGGTTGTTTATGGGAGTATTGGCTCAACTTTTTCATCTCAAGCTAGAAAAGCATTATTTAAGGTAGGCGCTAATTGGAATTCAAATTATTATAAAGAAGCTTCCCATTTCTTACCTATGGAGTATACCGATTTAATTATTAAAGATTTGGAATCTTACTTAGAAAATAGTTAAAGACTCTCAACGAAATTTTTTAAAGCAGAACCTATTTCTTCCGATGAGTCTTCCTGAATGAAGTGATTTCCGCTTACAGTTATCTCTGTCTGATTCTTCCAAGTTCTAGCAAATTCTCTTTGATCACCAATAAGAATTGAACCTGGATCTGCATTGATAAATAATTTAGGGATATCTGATTCCTTGTGAAATTCAGCATTAAGTCTAACTTCTTCAACAACCTCTCTCGGCTCTCCGTCTAAAGGAATTTGTCTGGGCCAGGTAAGAGTAGGGCGTCTGTCCTCTCCGGGATTCATAAAAGGCCTTATATACTCAGATTTTTCTTCTTCAGTGTAACCAGTTGAAGAATCTGCTAGAAGTATTCTTTCGACAAAAAAATTCTTTTCTAGGATAAGTTCTTCTCCAGCTTCAGACCTAAATAATCCGAAGATTTTTGTTGCAGGATCTGGCCATTGGTCCCATGTTAATGGCATCACAATAGCTTCCATATATGTTATAGATTTGATTCTATTTTGGTTCTCTCTTGCAAATTGGAAACCCATAGCTGAGCCCCAATCATGAATAATTAGATGGATGTTATCTCCAAGATTTAGTTCGTCTATCAGGGCAGTTAAATACTCATACTGACCATGATACTTATACTCAGGATTATCTACTCCTTCTAGCTTCTCTGAATCACCCATACCAATTAAGTCGGGTATCACTATCCTGCCTAGATCCTCGACGTGCGGAGCAATATTTCGCCATAGAAATGAAGACGTTGGGTTGCCATGTAAAAATAAGAAAGTATCTCCGGAGCCTTCATCAACATAGGCCATCTTTTTACTATTAATTTCTTTGTATTTTTTTGTATATTTCATTCTTTTAGTCCAAATTTGGTACTACAAAAGCCTTAAACTCTCGCTCATAGAGTTCTGCGAATTTAATTGTTGTTTTGTCTTCATAAGCTCCACCTATGGCTTGCAAACCAATTGGCATTCCATCTGCTGAAAGGCCTGTTGGAAAGACAGTACTTGGAAGATGTGCATTAACAGCCAGACCGGGCCAAAATATTTGTTGGAAGTATCTTTGCTCTTGATTGTCGACCATAATTGCTCTTTCAGATATTTTTCTATGGTCATGCTCAATTGCTGTAGTTGCGAGCTGTGGACAAATTAATATATCCCACTCATTAAAGAAATTTTCCCAAGATATTTTAGTTTGTTCTCTTGCATAGTTTTGCCTGATCCAGTTTCTATGGGATAAAACAGTTCCTCTAGCTAGGATAGCTTCTGGAGAAAAATCATTTGGTTCTAGAGTGTTAGCAATTTCTTCTATTTTCCTGAATTCTTCTTCTGACATTCCAGACTGCATTACAGATTGCAAAAGTAATTGATAGTTTATTTCTGACTTTAAGAAGTCATGATCGGGTTTTGCAATATAACTTACACTTACACCGGCAGATTCCAGATTTTTGCCAACTTCTTCACATCTTTCTGCTATTTCCTTTGATACAGGAGCGATTTCATCATTACTCCAGATCGCAACTTTAAAATCTTTCAAAACTGATCTTCTTGATTCAGGAAGATTAAGTTGCCATCCTTTTGATTCTCTTTCTATGGGACCTGCCATTATATCTAATGCTATTTCTAGATCTTTTGCACTTCTTGCCAATGGCCCACACACTGAAAGATCAGGTTCAGGCACATTAGGTATTAATTCGTGTCCGGAAGAAGGAATAATCGCATGACTGGGTTTATGGCCAAATACGCCACAATAATGAGCAGGATTTCTTATAGATCCGCCTATATCAGAACCTGCTTCTAAAGAAGTAAAACCTGCCGCTAATGCTGCAGCACTACCGCCAGAGGAGCCACCAGGAGTTTTCTTAATATCCCAGGGATTCCCAGTAGTTCCATATATGTCGTTGTAACTTTGAAAGTCAGCAAGATTTAGAGGGACATTAGTCTTTCCTAAAAAATGAGCCCCTGCATTTTTAAACCTTTTGACTGCTAAACCATCTTCCTTTGCAATATTACCCTTATAATCTGGGATACCCCAGCTCGTGCTGAGTCCTTTGATATTATAGGATTCTTTAATAGTCATTGGGACGCCATGAAGAGGGCCAATTGAATCATCCATGGAACTATTATCTATACTCTTTGCTGAATCTATTGCATCTTCGAATGTTCTTACAACTACTGAATTTATGTCATCATCATACTTTTCAATTCTTGCGATAAATATTTCCGTTAGTTCTAATGAGCTTATTTCCTTATTTCTAATTTTTTCTGCCAGAATATAAGCAGGTAAGTGATGCGTATCCAAAACTAATCCTCTCCTGGTTTCCAATCTTCGTATCTTTCTTGTAGTCTCTGCATGCCGGTGATCCATCGGTCTCTATCATTTCCTTTTCTTGAAACGTATTCCAATACTTCAGCATGAGGTGTAACTAAAAATCTTTCCTTTTCTATTGCGTCTAGTACATCAGCAGCTGCCTCATCTGCCTCAATCATTCCATCCACGCCCGCAACGCCAGCACCTTGTGCAGTCATTGCCGTTCTAACGGCCTGAGGACATAAACATGAAACTCCTATTCCTTTATTACCATAGGTAATTTTGATCCATTCCGCAAAACTTACCGCAGCAGCTTTGGTAACAGAGTATCCTGCAGACCCTATTTGCGTTAAAAGGCCAGCTGCAGAGGAAGTATTCATTAAATAACCTTCACCTCTTTCGAGCATTTGAGGAAGCACATGCTTAGCAGCAAATATATGAGACTGCACGTTCACTTCCCATATATTTTGCCAATCATCAGTTTCGACTTCAAAGAAGCCATGAACACCGCCTATTCCTGCATTTGAACAGAATATATCTACGCCGCCAGAATACTCGTTAGATTTTTGAATTACATTCACGATATCTTCTTCTTTACCTACATTTGCCTGAACCGCTAAACCATCAACATCATTTGCAGTCTCTGTAGCTCCTTCTAGATTCATATCAACACAAACTATTGAGCCAGCCTCTGCATTTTTGAAAGCTTCACACAGGGCTTTTCCGATACCACTAGCCGCTCCAGTTACAACAACTCTTTTATCTTTTACTTGCATTAACCTAACCCCAGTTCTTTAATGGCATCTTCTCTCATTTGTTTTTTTGCTATCTTTCCTGCAGCAACTTTAGGCAATTCATCGTTTTGAAACCATGTATATTCAGGAATCTTAAATTTGGCAATCTTAGCGGCCAAAAATGAAGATAAATCTTCTTCAGTTAATTCTTTACCAGGATTTAGTGATATTCGAGTAGCAAGTTTCTCTCCAAGTCTCTCATCAGGAACTCCGAAGACAGATGCTTCTCTAACAGAAGGATGTTCGTAAATTGCAGCTTCAATTTCCAGACACGCTATATTCTCGCCACCTCTAATTACTATATCTTTAATTCTGTCTTTTATATAAAGAAAGCCGTCATCATCAATAATCCCAACATCACCACTTCTAAACCAGCCTTCACTATCTAAGACTTCATTAGTTGCTTCTTCATTTTTCAGGTAGCACCTGAAGTTACAAGTTGATTTTATAGCTACCTCTCCGAGCTCATTTGGCCCTAGATCGTTACCTTCCTCGTCCATAATCTTAATTAAATTCAAGAAAGGAGTAGGGTATCCAGCTGTACTAGGTCTCTCATACAAAGTTATACCACTTGCATTGGTGGCATGAGCATTTGTTTCTGTAAGGCCATATCCTACAGTTGCAACTTTGTCAGGATGTTCCTTTTCTTGTGCCTTTATTTGCTCGGGTGGTCTCGCGGCTCCACCGGAACCCAATCCCTTTAGGCTTGATATATCAATTTCTGGATTATCTTTGTGCGCTTGTAGAACTTCTGCTGACATCGTAGG
>Ga0163110_10000599_pt1 | contig 17193 bp, 10 predicted proteins | sample CRUFie1St17metaG_FD_108703 | JGI IMG/M metagenome (GOLD analysis project Ga0163110, IMG submission 108703) | Marine microbial communities from the Costa Rica Dome - CRUD Field 142mm St17 metaG | ecosystem: Environmental > Aquatic > Marine > Oceanic > Photic zone | place: Costa Rica: the Eastern...
CGTTTTCTGCAGAGCCAATCCAATGGATAAGGTCACTGAATGACGTGTCCGGACCAATGGATGCTAAAGCTCTAGATTCATCTTCGGTAAGAAAATCCCCTCCATCACAGAACGTGGAAGCGCCAATTCGGACCCACCGAACCTCCCAATCTGAGCCAGAGTCAGTGTCTGGATAGTCCCCGCATCCCAAGCCTCTCATTAAAATAAGGCCCGGAGAACCGTCTCCTGGGACAGATATTGCAGGGCCATCCCATCCTTCTATTTCTGCGATCCCACTCCCGTATACGATCGAGTCCACAGCGGTGCCATTGGGTTCGGATAGAATCAATGATCCGCCAGAATTGACAAGCCAGAGGGGGGCACTCATAACTTGATTAGCATCAAGTGCTTCTATCCCTCCGTCCAAGAGAAGGTTGTAGGGGTTTTCTGAAATCACCACAGATGATGAAGGAGGAATCCGAAGTGATAGTATGGTCGATTGGAAAGGTCCCGAAGAGCTCATCCTGGTTATGTTCCAACCAGAAATGTCCAGCTCATAATCTCCTGTGTTTGTTATCTCAAACCAATCATTGCTCCTTCCAGGTACCTCACCAGGCATTATCCTCGTGAATTTTGCACTAAATTCCCCATTCCACCAAGAAATCTGCACATCTGTCGAACCCCCTCCTCCTTGGTCACCAGGATTTTGGAATCCGGGAGTTGGCGTCGGTGAGTCCACCCATATTCCGGTTTCATCATTCGAATTCGCAATTTTGGATACCCCATTAGAAGCTGTGCCAGTCTCGATCTCATGAACCGTCTGGTTTGAGTCATTTAACAGTAAAACTGTCTCTCCCCCGTTGTTCAATCTAAGAGTGCCAATTTCATTTTCCGCTATTACAGCGAACTCCCCTGAAGGCAAATGGAATGGAGTCTCCAAGTCACTGAAACCAACCCAGCTTTGTTCAGTTATCGGATGATACCACCCACCTATGTCCAATATTGCCCATCCCTCAAGACTGATATCCTCAGGTCCTGAGTTGTATAGCTCCACCCACTCCCCTTGTGGAAAAACCCCTTGATCAGGCCCGTCAGCATTCGTCATTATCTCGTTTATGCAAACGCCTACGCATGCTTCTTCCATGGATGAAGATGCCTGACCGGAGACCATGCTTCCGCCCGAAACACTCAGCATCATAGATGCCGCAACCAGTAATGAGAACCACCTATGTCCTCCCCGCATGGCCTTCCGTCCATGCTAGGGGGTTCAAACCCTTCGCGGGCAAGCTTCACTATGGCCCGGAACAGGTTAGGCACCTGAATCCCAATTCAAACTAGTTTCCATCTTCGTCCTTCTTGATGATAGATCCGTAGCCAAGAAGCCCTATCCCAATTACGTAAAACAAAGCCTGTGCAAATGAGATAATAGCTAGGGTTCCCCCAACGCTACCTCCGAAGTTAGTCCAACCCAACGGACCCATGTTGTCTGTTACTTGACTGTTGAAGTCCGAGGCATCACTATCAGCTATCTCACTGAATGTATGGATTTCGAAGACCTCCATAGTGTCTTCTCCGATGACTGGGTCAACGGAGCCTGTTCCCCTCATGTCTAGGTGGAAGACCACTTTCACCTTGCCGTACATTACGGCATTTGATATTGGCTCGACCTTCATGTCAATGTTGGCACCCAAGTAAACAGGAAGGGCCCCAGGCAACGCATCTACCCAATTGCCAGCTCCTAGGATCTTCCCTTGGATCTGCGCTTGAGCCGGATTGAGGACAACGCTGTGCTCAACCATTGGAATGCCCTTGAATGTCACATCATCCCCTACTTCTGATGTCGCGATAGCATATCCTGCGACATTCACGAGGAAAGAATCGTTGGGGGTGGCCAGTGGCGCAGAGACTCCTCCAATGGTGCCCCTAAGTGATGTGTCTGTATTCCCCGCATGATCTGAAAGAAGGTTCAATGCTCCTTCTTCTCTGTGTGGGGCCCTCCAAGTCAGATACTCGGTCATCCCGTAAACCTGACCAGCTTCGCATTCCAAGTCGTACCCTAGGAAGACGCCTGATTCGTCGTAATCGTAGTCACAAATCCCATCTCCATCGGAATTGATGTAGCCTTGTGCCAGCCTCTGTCCCTTTGTCTCACCCGCAGTACTCATCTTGTACACTGAAAAGTCTCCGGTTCCGATACCATCGGATCCATAATAGGTTAGGTTAGTCTCCAGGCTGACCCATGGGAAGAATCCGAAGGCAGCACTTGCGGCGTCACTGAATCCGAATAGCCAGTGAGTAATTGGCATTGAGTAATATTCGGTGTTGCCACTCAGGAAAGTGATCAGTACAGGCATTACGACATCGAATACGAAATCACCGACCCAAGACCTCAGGGCCGCTGCTGAGTCCTCGTCGATGTCATACAGGTTAGCAACGTAAGCGTCGTCCCAAATATACTGAGTCCCACTCTCATCAGGAAGTGACATTCCTGCGAGCTCTCCATACACAAAGTCCCTTGAGAAAGTGGTCTTCAAACCGATGTTCTCGTCATTGAGTATGTAATCGGCCTTCTCAGCGGATAGAGAAGCCATTCCAACATAATCTCCTATGTTCAATCCAACCTCGACATAGGTTCCGGCCAGAGGGTCTAATCCCCCGAAAGCGCCCTGCCACCATTCAGGAGCAGTCAATGTCCCCTGTCCGCCGAGCAGAATCTTCTCGAATTGTGTAGGGGATCCAAGAAGCCCGAGTCCAACCCAGGTCTCAGCATACTCCGCGATATCCACAATCGTTAGAAGACCGACATTGTATGTTTCCATGGCTGTGAAATAGTCCGCGCTCTGCAGTGGCAGAAGGAGTCCTACTACCATTCCGGGGAGGGTTACTCCGGAGAGAGTGAAGGTCCCTAGTAAGCCATTGAAATCATCGAAAAGAAGGAATTCAAGAGTCTCAGGATTGATGATGTTTACTCCGCTAACCTCTTGAAACCTCTCTCTTAATTGAGGGGTCTCGTTGTTAATCTCATCTCCCCCTCCCCTAGCGGAGAACATACTGCCTGCAAATGCGTAAACCCCCAAATCTATCGCTGAAAGCTCCGGCTCGGATTTATCTGCATAGCCGTAAAGAGCTGCTCTTGTCTGAGTCACCTCTGCTCCGTCGGGAGCTCCCATTCCAGCAACAAGCATTGGCCCTAGCTCACAGGTTAAGGCGATGCAAGACCCTGTTGAGGGGTCCACGGAATCGTACATTACGGACTGTTCAAGGCCCTGGAAGGAGGTCCCCGAAATGGCATCAGATCCGCCAGCACCCATGTATGCACCATACAGAGCTTCGTCTCCACTCATCCCATCCAACATCAGGCCAATGTCCTCAGACGCCCATATACTCGGCGCCCTGTATTTGAGATCGAATTCTATCATCTGCGAAGCGAACATCCCTTGGGCGAAAATTTCAAGATATTCTATCCCGGTGTTCATTCCCGCCACCCTTTGGGTATTCCACAGGATGTTCACTTGGTTGGTGAGTGTGTCCCCTGAAACAGAAGAATGCTCTACTCCATCATCATCTGTCCATGTACAATCCTCGCACCACTCGTATACTTCATAGCCGGAGTAAGTCACAGTATTTTCCTGGTAATTAAAATCTAAAATTTCCCTTGTCGTGTTCTCATAGTAAATGAAGGGACCAATCTTCTCATAGGTGGGATCGGATCCGTTCGCTTGGACGTCATCTAGGTTCGAAATGGATTGGGCAAAGTAAGCTTTCTCAGACGACACACTCAACCAATCTTCATCATAATCGAAGGTGTAATCCTCGTTTCCTTCATCGTCAATTCCATCCATGCCATCTGAGACGGCACTTTTGACCGTGCTCTCAATTTGCCCATCCACGAAACCAGTCGCCATCAGTCCTAAATTCACCAATAGGAGCAATGCCCCTATGCCGATTGCCATTGTTCTTCTGTCAGTCATTACTGCCACACTCCCCCCTCGGGAGTCTTGTACCGGACATAAGCCTTACACTACCTCTGATTTTCAATAAATAGATTATTTCTATATGAACCCGAAGCTATCAAATGTCTGGGCAAAGGTGTAGAGCATTATCGGGACTAGTATAATCCCCATTGCGTGACTCCTTCTAATTCCTATACGAGGGGGCATTAGCCCCAAACCAGTTCCAACCATCAATACCCCCACTCCGACCCATCCTGTTGAAAGCCAGACTAGGATAGTAACGAAGCCAGCTACAGAAATCACCAGTGTCCTCAATGGGACTATCTCATGCATTTTCAGCATCCCCTTGCCGACCTCGATCATTACCGGGACCGCAAAAAGTCCGGCTGCGATAGTGATGCCCAAAAGTCTGACAAAATCTGCAGGGGGCTCCACTGCGTTCCAGCCGTCGATTGGATACATCATGTTCAATGCTAACGCTGCGCCACTTCTTGGCCTGCCAACCATGTATAGGAATCCGAGTACCATGACCGTTACAGCGGTGTTCACCGACGACAGGACTGCTATTACTTCCAAGTCTTGTTGCTGGCTTTGGGCACTCAAATCCAAATCGGGACTGGATTCCGCGGCTTCTCCAAGCGCAGCCTCGAAAAGCTCCCTCTCCTCTTCTGTGAGCCCTTCTAAGTCGCCGGCGATATCCTCAAAAGACTGCTTAGGGACAAAACCGGGTTGAATCCCATGCTCGAAGTCCGCTGGAATGTAATTTGGATCTGTAAGCCTTCCCCAGAGGTTCCTAGCACTCATTACAACCACTGTTGCCTGCGCGGCTGTCATTCCCGGTAAAATAGCCATAACCGATGATACGACAGCGGAAAGAAATGTTGGAACCGCAAGGGGCCTCATCGGGGGCATCTCCCAATTTTGCTTCTGAGGTGGAATTTCAGATGTCGTAACGTAGATGTCAATTAGGTTGGCAATCCCGAATAGGCCCGCTAATCCGGGAAATAGAAGGGTAGCTGATGGCATCCCAACCGGGGAACGGCCTGGCAACTCAAACACTGCCCAACCATAGAATCCGCATATCAGGAAGAAGGCCGTAGCTACGAGAATCCCGGCGACTCTGGAACTTGACCCCAAACTCAGGTCGATTTCATTCCACTTTCGTTTGTACCTAAATCTCCCGAATGGGATATCGACTTTGTATGTCCGAGGAAGGGGGATTTTGAACTTCCTGGTAGCTCTCTGCATCCATTCAGGCCAAGCGAGTCTAGTTGTCTCGGTCATAATCAGAAACATCGAAATTACCAGTAGCAGCCAAGGCAGGATATCTCGACTCGATTCGTAAAGCCCCAATCCGGGGTTCTCTCCAAACATCAGCCTGGCAACTATCAACAGAGGGATGGACATCAGCATACCCATCTGGGACCCTCTGGCGGAATAGGCAACTCCCTGTGCCGCCTGTCCAGAGATTAACATACGGTGGCCCGGCAATAAAGCCAATGCCATGTTGTCGTCTGGAGCTCCTACAAGAGCACTAGGAATGTAATTCAAGAATGTATGAACAGTTCCACAAGCGACAATTATTCCTGCTACAGCATCGAGTGGAATTCCGATTCCAACTGCTACCGGAGACAGGCTGAGTGCGATCAGAGCCACGTTATTTACGTGAAATCCTGGAATCAGGCCGGTCAGGCAACCAAGCCCCACCCCGAAAACAAAGGACCCGATGAGCCACCCAAAATCCACTAAGATCGGATCCAACTAACCACCTATCTGACATCGATGCAGAACCGAGCAGTACTTTCCATGCCAAACTCCTCCATGCTAAGTCTTCCAATCCATTCCACTGGCTCCCCAATCGAAAGCTGTTCTATTGACTCTGTACCGTCGCCTAGGAGACATACTTTCTCATCAGACCCCGATCTAGAAACCCAACTCATCCCATTATCATCAGTAATTGCCTCGCCCGTCAGCTGGACAATTTTCCCAAGATCCCATCTCCAAGAGTTGTAACCATCTCCCCAATTGAGGAGAATAGGGTCGGGAGCATCTCCTAACGTCCAAGAGCGGGCTTCCAAAACAACCCTCCCATCAGAATCAGACCACAAAACAGTGGCGTTGAATCGAATAGCCTGATTAGCTTCGATGTACTCTGCATGCTCACCGATTAATTGAATTCTCAGTTTGGTCTCTCTCTCGTAGTAATCAGCACCGTCCCCCACGTATCCCTTGTCATAATCAGGGGAGATTGGATCAGTCACCCATCCCTCGAATGTGTAGTTCCCCCCGACATAGGAAAACGGATCCGATGCCACACTAGAAAGTTCGGTCACATCATCGCCGAAGTTACCAGTTTCTCTTTCGGACATCAAGTCATACCCTCTGTCTAAACAGACTTCTGCCTCATCCGTCGCCCATGCCAATCTTCCTGCCCAAACTCCCTCGCTACCATTAAATTCAGTGTCAGCGAGATCCTCCAAGGATGGAAGAAGACAAAGCGAATCGCTAGGAGAGGGGCCTCTCAAAATCCAGTCCTCACCGACCGACACGACCGTACCTGTCGCAAACACCATCTTGCCAACATCGAATGTGAGCGAGTACGGATCAGCCTCCCAGCTGATGCTCGAAGGGATGCCTTGACTCAGTACCTCCACTTCGCTAGCCTGAACTAAGAGCCTCCATCTGTAGGACCGTTCATCAAATTGAAGCCATCCATTGACTCTGACGTGACTACCAGCTTCTACCCACTCAATCACACGCCCCTCAATTTGGACATACAGTAAGTGATCAGCCCCCCCATATACATGATTGTCCATCAGGTAGAGGGAGTGATAGGTCACATCAGGAGCAAGTGCCTCACTGATCCACCCGTCAATCTGTAACGATTGGTTGGAGAAAGACGAGGGGTCCCTCCCTACTTCTACGAGCTTGGTCTCCGTGAAATCAACAAAACCACTCTGAGCAATTATTGCCCCATACCCATTCGATTGCAGCCAAATCCTGCCGTTCCACTCAGAAACCTCGCCTTCAACAGTAACAATTGTTCCTATTGGAGGAATATCGTTGTTCCAGTCCACGTTCCACCTAACTTTGGCAACTGAATGGCCGTTAATCTCTTGAACCTGAAGGTCTATTCTGTCCGCGCCCTCTCCATATGGATCCCGAACGTATCCAGTCAGAACTCCCTCAATCTTAACAGTCTCTCTCGGGAAGTTTCGGATTTCATCAATTTCAATCATATCTGGCTCCCTGACTACGGCATAGAAATTCATCGCCGAGACAAGGAGTAGAGAAGTGAAGAACATCACCCACAGCTTAGTCATGACCAATGTGGAGGGGGTCTAACGCTTCATGGTTGCCATTGTGACATTTCCGGTCATTCTTCGGCAAGGTTCTTGACTCGGTGGCTGGCCAGACCGCATAGGACCCGTAGCTCAGTTGGTTAGAGCGCTCGGCTCATAACCGAGTGGTCATCGGTTCAAATCCGGTCGGGTCCACCACTACCATTACAACTCAGGATTTTCCACATTTTTGTATGCGGATGGGGCGAAGTCATAAATACGGTCTTGAGCGCCCTTGCTATGATGTCAAGCCGAAGCTCAGTGAGGACCAGCATGCTGATTCTGATGGTTTACTTCCTGAGCACGTGGGCAGGGGCTGCTTCCGTTCACGCTCAGACGAATCCCACACCAGATATCACCCTGACCTGCGATAACCCTCAACCAATCGAAGTCTACCCCGGCGCAACCAGAACATCAATCGTCTACTGTACCCTCCAAAATCCAACGGTTCACAGCGAGAAGGTAGACCTTCAGATTCAGTCGGGTGCGTTGATTTCAGCTGGTCCTGCGTCCATGTCCGTCGGCTCAGGAGCAGATGTCAGCTTCCAGGTGATCCTAAGAGCAGACTTGAGAATGCCAGAAGGGCAACACCAAATTTCCATAACGGCCCAAGTGGTTCAGGCTGACGGGATTACATGGCCAAATGGGGCCCCGACAACTTACAAAGTACTAGCTGTGATTAAACAATTCAGCAGACTCAGAGTCGCCTCTGACGTTGCATTCATGCAACTCAGGCCCAGAGTTGACGTGCTAATGTCGTTTGATGTTTACAATGATGGCAATGCCATGGACAGGTTTAATGTTGAAATCGTGAATTACGATGAACTCAACGATGAGGGGTTCCAGATCAGCCTCCCCTTGGTCTCCGTGGAGATAGAGTCTTCAGCTCCTCCAGAGAAGGTGCGTGTTCAGATCAGAACTCCGAAGAACCAAGGATGGACAGACAAATTCTTCAATTTGCAGTTCAAGGCAACTTCTGAGTATTCAGTGAGAACTGAAGGTATACCGAACTACATGGTCCAATCAATGACGATCTACATCCGAGGAGTCTATCTTCCAGGGTTCGGAATGCTGGGCTCGATGATGATGACCGCACTAGCAGCCGCCGCCTTCGTTGGCGGTAAGAGAGACGGGCAGGTCCTGGAACAGGATGAAGACGGCAATTTCGTTCCGATGGATTCTAGAATATTCTAACGTTGACATAATTTCGATGCTCTCTAGCAACGGGTTGATAACCTGAGCTCCTTCCTTGAAATGACAGAGGGACTACAATGAGCGGCGGAGGATTGTTGGAGAAGGCTATGGGGCAACAAATGTCCTCTGAAGGCGAATCGATGGTTAATGAGGTAGTCGCGGAGGCATTGCCCCAGCCCATAGCCTCCAAAAAATTTGAACTAACATTAACTGTCAAGATTGGTGCAGTAGTTGGTTTTCTGGCATTCGTTCTGATGTGGTTTCTGGACAGCTACACGCTCCAAGACATCGTCGATCCAATTCCCTTCGGACTAATTCCACTGGCGTTGTTTGCCGGTTCTTTCTATCTCGTTTGGAATGGAATAGGCAGACAAAAAACCGTTGTCTTGGTAATATGTTACATTATGCTGGCTTCGGTTCCGTACATCGCAGGGATGACTTTCTCCGAGTCCATTACCATTTCTGAAAGCGAGCTATCGGACGACTCCTCGGAAATCACACTCACTATCAGGGGCTCATCTCCAGCTTCCTCAGCTGATGTCTCGATAACTTACGGGGGAGAGTCGGTTTATGAGCAGAATCTCCCATTCTCTATCGACAGATCAGATGGCATTGGGGACTACGGCGAGATTAGCCTCACGGTATCCGACTGGTACTCAGGAAACTCGCATTCCTCAGATGACTATGTTGTCACTGTTTCAGCTGGATCGTCTGAAGCTTCATTCCTGCTACAGTCCATCCATCTCCAGAGGACGATTGATGATGTCAAAAGCGCTACTGCTGCCTCAATAGGAACCGGAGCAGACTGTGACAGCTCCAAGGACTCGTGTGTCATAGGAGTTGCCCTAACAGCATGGGCTGGACTTGATGCCATTGGCTCCAATCCCCCTGGTGGGCTCCCCTATGCTGATTACACCTTGGATGCTAATCTCGTCCATGAAAGTGGTACAGTGGCGATATCTTATCCCACTGTCACTGTTGTCAATGGACTCGCTCAATGGGACTCTGGGAACGGACAGTATGGAGGAGGATCCGCCAATGTCGGTGCTGAAGGGTCCCAACTTCCACTTGAAGGGTCAGTAGATGACTTCAACCTCAATACGAGATATATCCCGATAGAGGATTGGGGAACAGACGAGTACGGTTGTTACGAATTCACAGTATCCGTAACTCAATCCTCTCCTTGGTCAGACGGCACAGCTGTAACGTACACCTCCTTCTATGACTATGAAGAGCAGGGAGGAGATCAGGAGAACGATCCTAACAATACCAATCCTCAGGATACTGAGGAAGCCTGGACTGTTGCTACCAGCTGTTAGTTGAATCACATTTGGATACTAGCAATTAAGTGTTATCAGAAATAGCAAAGTCTGTGCGTACTCTTCGACATGTCAGTGAGATTGTCCCGACCCACATTGCCACCGAAGGTGGAGGATTCAAAGTGCGTCGCCCTTTCAGAATGGGGAAAATACTGAGCCCCTTCCTCCTCATTGACGAGATGGGGCCATCAGACTATGGCCCAGGTGAGGCCGTTGGAGCTCCTTGGCATCCCCATCGAGGTTTTGAGACCGTCACCTACCTGTTGGATGGCAGAATGAGACACGAAGACAGCGCTGGAAACAGCGGAGAGCTGAATCCAGGAGATGTCCAGTGGATGACGGCGGGACGTGGAATAATACACTGTGAAGAGCCACACGAAGAGATCCTCAGGCTCGGTGGCAGAACACACGGTTTTCAGATTTGGGTCAATCTACCATCATCCCATAAAATGATGCCTCCAAGATACCAAGAGGTCCCTTCCTCTGAGTCTCCTACCGTGGAGGAAGGGGGCGTATGGGCCCGCGTAATTGCGGGGGAATGTATGGGTGTGCACTCCTCGATAGATACTAAGATTCCAATCACGTTAATCCATGTCAAAATGAAAGGCGATGCCCGCCTCTTGCAACATCTCGATTCCGATCTTAACGGAATGATATACGTATTTGGAGGGGAGATAGAACTGGGGAACGAAACTAAAGTGAAAAAGCACCCCCTGGCATTCGGAATAAAGACAAAACAGCGGATTGGAGATGGCGAACTTGGAATCCTGTCGGAGGGGGATGAGATAGCCATAGCATCCAACAGAGATTCTGAATTCCTGATACTTGCAGGCCCTGAATTGAATGAGCCAATTTCTAGATATGGGCCGTTTGTGATGAATACGAGGGAAGAAATAGAGCAGGCCTTCATTGACTACAGAAATGGCACATTCGCGAACTAATCACATCTTCCAAGTTCAGGAATATTTCCTATCCTCCGGCCAAATCGGAATTCGAATCAGATAAATTTGATGATGTAATCATCATTATCGATTGGAACCCAGACATTGGTTTGCTCCTCGTTTTGTATTTCAACACGGTAAGGGTTGCCCTGATCCCAGCATTCCAGAATCTTCCCTTCTGTGAACTCGCCGATATTTGCATAGATTCTGTCACCGACTTTGAAACGGAGTTTCTCGGCCTTGCAATCCAAAAGGCCTTTTCGAAGGGCTCCATGATCAAGGTTACGTCCTATGAAAACGAACCTACACTCCCTTTCTTCGTTTTCATTCCATACGGAGTCATTACTGAAATCCCCTCCAAATAACATATGTACTCCTTGAAATACAAATTTCTGGTCCATGCCCTTTACTGCAAGTACGCCCTTGTATCGAAATAGATCATTCGCCTTATCCGTCATCAATTCGCCAATCCAAGACTCCAGTTTGTTTACGTTCAATTCTCCTTCAAAAATCACGCTGGCCGATGTGACGCGTTGATCGTGCTCATGCTCCGCATTTGTGTCCAGAAATTCAGGGTCCATTTCCAGTGTCCTTTCTAAATCGAACGAACCAATTCCTATCAGCTTCATGGGATCAATGATGCTATACTCTGTGTGGTAGACAGGCGCGAAACCATTTATCAGCCTGATTTTATTTTCTATCTCTTCAAGCTCATCCTGAGGGACCAGGTCTGTTTTGTTGAGCAGGATCCTGTCCGCGAAGGCAAGCTGTTCGATAGCTTCGTTTTCAACGTCCTCAGGCTTCTCTTCTTCAACATGCTGGATTATGTGCTTAGCGTCGGCAACAGTGATTATTCCATCAAGTTTGTACCTGTCTACGACCTTATCGTCGACGAAAAATGTCTGAGCTACTGGGGCTGGATCAGCCAGTCCCGTCGTTTCAATAAGGACTCCATCAAAGTCCTTTATTCTGTCATACATCCGATGTAGTAATTCAGTTAAGTCCCCTCTTACCGTGCAACAAATGCATCCGTTTATCACCTCAATCACACTTTCTTCAGAGCTTTCTACGATTATTCCCTCATCAATTCCGATGTCTCCGAATTCATTCTCTATAATCGCGAACTTCATTTCGTGCTCGGTGCTTGAAAGTATGTGATTCAGAAGTGTAGTCTTTCCCGATCCAAGAAAACCTGTGAGGACGGTAACTGGCAACCTCTTCTCTTTAGACTCTAGCTTAATCATACTCTATCACTATTTTTTCCCGGAAATATTGCGTTTATAATTTAGACTAATAATCTACCAAAGGTCGATTATTACCGAGAATAAAATCCCCGTTGAAAAAGCTACTGGATTTCCTGGATATAGTCTTCTTCCTCATCCTCGTTCTGTGAGCTCCTCCTGACCAACCACATCCCGATTATCAAGACTGCCACCACAATTGCGACCAATATGGATACCATTGGAAGGCTATCCTCGTCCGGTTCTTCTGTCCATGATACGACATCAGATGATGTGACCCCTCCTCCAAATGAGTCATTCGACACAAGCTGTGTCGGGGTAAGAATCTCACAATTTAGGGTAAAATCACCAATTTCCCCCCCTCTCCAATCGAACAGCATCTCTCCCGATTCACCACTGTCCAAGACGAGTCCCTGGTAACCGCCTATGTCCGCGTCCAAGCCTGTCTCTACTGTCTCGCAGGAGATGTAGAAGCTGGCCGGGGCAGTTCCAGTATTGGTGAACGAGGCACGCATCGGCACAGATCCGCCAGCATAACCCACCGGTTCCGAGACGCCCTCTTCCAGTACAACCTCCAGTTTTGACCACTCTATGTGAGGAGTACTATCGCTTACGTATTGTAAATCATGCCATGACAGAGGTATGCTGTGACCGCCGTAGTCATCAATCCCAGACCCATCAGGGTTCCAGCCAGTCCTGTATGAAATTATCTCTATGGTTGCAGACTCGCTCCAAATTGTACCATTTGACCATCCAACCTCAACCACTCTCTCTCCCCCTCCATTTACTAGGGCCTCCCCTGAGTCGTCGCTGAAGGACTCGAAGGATGTGGATTCACTCACCCCCATCCCGTTAACCCGGAAAACCACTCCCTTTGCGTCGAATACCACCTTCTGATCTACAATCCTCCTCTCCCATCTGTCCGTGAATCCCCCGCTCCCACTGGAATTTTCCCAGATTATATCACTGAATCCTGTTCCTCTGATGTCATGGTCATCAAGGCTGTTGTAGAATGTCGAGTTTGTTACCCTGACAACAGAACCATCTCCTTGGGATATTATCGGTCCAACCCTACCAAAACTACTACCCTCCGAAACAAAGGAACCGTATTCGCCAATGGTTAATTTGGTCCCGGACAAGGAAGAGCCACTCATGGCCATGTGCCCGTTTACAACGATTTCATACGCCCTCTCTCCTGCTGCCATCATATTCACGCTTTCCAGGTAATGCCCCTCTAGCTCGATCTCCTCATTCCCTACTTCAATTACCACATGAGATACAGATACAAGGGATTGACCGTACCCTATCAGGCCTATCCAGATGTCTTCGCCATCCGTATCATAGAACTCGAAAGTGTGACTGCTTCCGTTCAATGAGATCGGATCCGAGTCGCCTACGAATGCTTGGGCTCCATAGTAGCTTGCCCCACCCACGGAATACATGGTCATGGTGAAATCTCCCTCGATTCCCTCATTGGGAACCCTGAATGAGGCTCTGCTTTCTTCGTCCCAGTACCCATATCCCTTCAGCCCCCAGCCACAGTCCGAATTGGTGAAGCCATCAGGCTCTTCTGAAATGTCACATGCGAGTACTGAATCCTCCACATCGAGGACACCTCCTTCTTCGATAGTTATGTCACAGCTTAGTTCGAAAACGACGTCTCTGATTGTGAGCTCCCCTCCATCTACAATCCTGACGTGTTCATAATCACACCAACCATCCGATTCCCAAGTGACGCTTGAGTCGATGGTGGCTTCATTCTCCTGTGAGGATGCAACCCCGCTGGCCATCATAATGGATGCGAGGATAATCAGTGCCTGTAGCATGGAAATTCTCTTGCTCATAGCCCTAGGGGCTACTACTGGCAAATCAATGATTTCCCTGCCGAAGTCGGAATTGGTGCTTATGCCATGGCTACCAAATCACTCATACACCGGTCACTACTGGGAAGGACGTGGAAACTGTACAGACGCTATCTGAGTCATTCAATGACTCATCTTGGGGATTCGCACTGAACATCTTGACGGTCTTAATCATGTATGGTCCATTCTACCTAGCTAATACGGGTGCTATGCTATTTGGGAAGTGGATTCCGGATAAGTTTGGATTCGACAGCCTGGTAATCGATAGGGGGAAGACCCTAGGTGACGGATTTAGGGTACTGGGAGATGGGAAGACATGGAACGGTTTTCTTGGGGGGGCATTCTTCAGTGGTGTCCTAGCTATGCTCTCGCACATTTTCTTCGGTAGCGGTTCTAATCCAGAATCAAGGCCTTTCATAGACCCTGCACTATGGGCTTCACAGGACGATTGGTTTTGGATTGGCAATGAGTGGGGGGCTTCGTTCACAATGGGCTTCACATTGGGGATTGCCTGCATGAGCGGGGACTTGATAGGGTCATTCTTCAAGAGGAGGAAGGGGCATAAGAGAGAGGGTTCAGAGAGCTCACAGGCCCCTCTTCTTGATACGATGTCGTTTGCTTTGGCTGTCTTTTTTGTCTCTTTCCTCCTTTTCGATGGCCAGATAATTACTAGCCCTGATTTGATAGATGAAATAGTCGCTCTGTTAGTCCTCACACCAGTGATCCACAGGACAGCCAATGTACTGGGATACAAACTTGGTCTGAAGTCTGTACCTTACTAGGCGAATCAGTAGTGTTATTTCCAGAATGCCTCACGGTGGGACATGGAAGGAATGACTGTATTGATCGTTGGCTCAGGAGGGAGGGAGCATGCCATTTCTGTTGGACTAGAACAAAGCCATTCCGTGGGATCAATTCACACTGCTCCCGGGAACGCTGGTACAGCCATGGTGGGGACAAATCATCCGGTTGAAGCCTCAGACATCGAAGGGTTACTTGATCTGGCAAAGGAAATCTCAGCAGACTTAGTGGTGGTCGGTCCAGAGGGCCCATTGGTTGAAGGTATTTCAGACAGGTTAAGAGAAATCTCAGTCCCTTGTTTCGGTCCAAATTCAACAGGAGCGATGTTAGAGGGGTCCAAGATATATGCAAAAAAATTGATGAAGCAACTTCGCATACCTACTGGAGATGTTGTGGAGCTGGACGGAAATTCAGATATAGGGGAGTTCCTGCGTCAAAATCCTCCTCCTTGGGTGATTAAAAGAGACGTTTTGGCTGCCGGTAAGGGGGTTGTTGTAACGTCTGATCTAATGGAAGCTGAGACATTTATCACGCATTCAATCGATAAGGACGGTTTCGTTATTGTCGAGGAGTTCCTAGAGGGGGAAGAGGCATCGTTACTGGTAATCATGGATGAGTCAGGGTATGTTTGCCTACCACCCAGCCAAGACCATAAAAGAGCTTGGAACGGGGATAAAGGACCAAATACCGGTGGAATGGGTGCTTACGCTCCAGCACCGGTAGTCACGCCATCCGTTCACAGAAGGGTCTTGGAGGAGATAGTGGAGCCTATGCATCACTATCTGAGGAATCAATCGGTTCCTTACAGAGGGGTTCTCTACGTGGGGCTGATGATTGATGCGGATGGCTCTCCCAGAGTGGTTGAGTTCAACGTTAGGTTTGGGGATCCAGAAACTCAAGTCACGATCCCTCTAATAGAGAGTGACCTCGGAGAAATGTTACTAGCCGCCGCGGAAGGGAATATCTCTAGCTTAGACCCGAATTTCTCTAATCTTTCATCTGCGACAGTAGTCTTAGCATCGGAGGGATATCCAGATCACTCTAAAATCGGAAGGAAGATTATGGGGGCAGAAATTTCTATCGAAGAGGGGCTATCCAGAGGATATGTACATTTTGCTGGGGCCGTCATTCAAGATGGCGCTCTGACATCGTCAGGAGGCAGGGTCCTATCCGCGACTGGAATCGCCCCTGAACTATCGCAGGCCGTCGACGTTGCATACCAAATTATCCACTCTATTTCACTGGATGGATCTCACTTCAGAAACGATATCGGGCACAGGGCATTGCCTCCCAGAGACTGACTTTTTATCAATAAAACCAGACGTACTCTCTGAGAACGGTTATAACAGAATGTAAAATCGCGACGACGCTAGCCTTCAGGCTACGCAGACGGTGAAAACGATGAACGATAGAGATGATGCGAAGTCAGACGGGAATCCATTGAGGGAACTCGTGCCAGTTTCAGCCATTTTGGCTGCTTTAGTGGTGCTTTTCCTAGGAGCCGGGGCTTTCGCAAATGGAAACATGGAGAATGACGGGTACCTGAGAATCCTGACCCTCCCACTGACGGCCGCCATCGCGGCCTGTGTCGGCAGGGTCGTTGCAGTTTCAGATATACGAATCCCTCCTCGGTTCAAGCTGTCCATTTCTTCTCTCCTATTTGTGTTAGTCTCCGCGATACCGGAATTTTTCCCTGCTATCGTCGATGTTGACACTCTGGTACCCTTCACATTTGCTACAGTCGGGATTGCTACAATGATTTTGGTAAATTATGACAGAAGGGAGGAAGCCAGCATGCTTCTAACTACCGTCGTGGGATTCTACCTTTCAGTCTCCATAGCGGCCGCTACCGGTTTTGGGGCCGAGTCGTGGTCTGGGCCGGAGGCAGATTTAATCGATGCATCGAGATCAGCTGCCGCCTCGGTTCTGTTTGCTTTCTGGGCCTCATCGATGTCATTGGGACTCATCTTAGTCGTCCTCATGAGGGGCGCTGTAGAGGAACCCGGATCTGGAAAACTGTTCACTAGCCTCCCATCCTTCGATTTCTCGAAGGAATCCTCTAGGATGATGGTCGCCATCTTGGGGGGAGTATTCCTAGTCCAGACGATACCACTTGTCTGGCTCCTATCGATTTCCGGGGATACAGTCATAGTCGACGGGGAAGTTGCCTCGAATGCTCTGGTGAAGTACTCAGAACATCAATACCTCGGTTCCATTTGGGCCATGATGACGACACTAGTAATTTTCATTTGGGCATTCTTCAGATCAGAGAGATGGCAGGTTCTCGCCGCACTGACAGCAATTAACTGGGTACTTTACACCGCCGCTAGGCTAGTAGAAATAGGAAACCCTCTCGGAATAGAAATCCTACCGGAGGGCTCTGGCGGCAGTACTTCGGCAGCAGCATGGTTTTTCCTTATATTCTGGTCAAACGTTGCCGCATACATCCTATCGATTCGAGGTTACTTTGGTGACACAGCCCCACTCAGGGAGCCTAGCTCCCTTAGGTCGTGGTGGAAGTCTAACTACTATGGAATCATGATCACTCTGGCGCTGTTTGTA
>Ga0163110_10000600_pt1 | contig 17176 bp, 8 predicted proteins | sample CRUFie1St17metaG_FD_108703 | JGI IMG/M metagenome (GOLD analysis project Ga0163110, IMG submission 108703) | Marine microbial communities from the Costa Rica Dome - CRUD Field 142mm St17 metaG | ecosystem: Environmental > Aquatic > Marine > Oceanic > Photic zone | place: Costa Rica: the Eastern...
TAACGCCTCCCATCAGGCCCTCCATGGCCAGAAAAAATGACTCTGCTTTATGATTAATTTGTAATATTCCCTAGGGTAAATGATACCGGCGGAATACACTCAGGAAATAGTCCAAGTAGTAAATAAGTAGTAAAGAAAGATAGCAGAAGTTAGAGCCCCGGATATCATCACCGCCAACATAAACCACCCTCCTCCTAGTTCCTTTTTTCCCCATTTATCGTTGATGGCTTGCATTATCATTAAAATCACCACTAATAGCACAAAATCGACTACAAAACAGGCGACCAAAATCTCAGACACTGCTGCGAAAATATAGGGGGCCTGTATGATGTTTGCGGAAGCATCCCTACGGAGTCGGGCAGATGGTATGTGCAATCCGAGTGCAATCAACGACATCTGGCGCGACTTCGAAAACGAAGAGTGAGCCGAAGGATACCCATACCAACCACCCTTGCGTATACGTCAAGTAGGGCGAACCACTCTTGCCCATCATGGGACAATTGAGAGCCTTTGGAAAGGGGCTTTCCCTTCCTTTGATTGTTTACGCACCACTGTCGGTAATATCCTATTTCAATGAGGCCTACAATGGTTGTTTCGAGCTGATCGTGGGTAGTTGCCCGCAACCCCCTTCTTACTACCATCTACCTCGTCTAGCCGCGCTTTTCGTTACCCTGATTTTCCTGATTTACGCTTGGGGCGAGAGAGGGGATCACGGAAGTCATGAGAGAGGTTTTTCCAAAGGTTTGGTTCTAGGGACGTTTCTCGGTGTCCTCACATTCTTGTTTTTCTGGTTCGTCGGATTTTGGGGTTGGGAGGACCTCATTTGATGTACGCAAAATGATGGGTCGCAAAGTTTTGAATCATATGGAACGGATAATTTAGTGGAAATTATGGATATAGCCTAACTATATCCCACCCCTCACTCTTCCTAGTTAGCACTACCCTATCATGCATCCTGCTGGGCCTTCCTTCCCAGTACTCAACCCTATCTGCTCGTATCGTATAACCGCCCCAGAAAGGCGGCAAGGGAATCTTATGGCCATCGAACTCTGAGTCGTACTGCTTGAACCTCTCTTCGAGCTCCTCCCTTGAGCCCAGTGGCCTGCTTTGATCGGATGCCCAAGCTGCCACTCTGCTCTTCCTCGGGCGTGAGGAGTGGTAGTCTTCAACGAGGCCTCTATCCATCTGATTCGCTACACCCTCGATTCTCACCTGCCTCTCCATCTCTGGCCACCAGATTGTGGCTGAGACCGTGGAATGGCCCTTGATTTCGATGGACTTATTGCTCTCTAGGTTAGTGAAGAAGCCGATGTAGTCCCCCTCTAGGTGCTTTAGGAGGACCATTCTGTTTCTAGGGTTTCCTCTCATATCAACAGTAGCGATGTTCATCGCGTTGGGCTCTGTAACGCCGGCGTCTATGGCGTCCTGGACCCATTTCGAGAGAAGCTCCAGGGGCTTGTTTTGATTGTCTATCTCGATCGGGACGCCATGTCCGTAGTCTCGCCTGACGTCTCTCATGGAAGTACTAGGCAAGACTCGGTATTTCTACCCGTGTCTAATATACCAGCTGTACCTCTGAGACCGAGCTAAGCTTAGGAGACACTTCCGAGTGAGTTGATAGTTATCGTTCCGCCCATGTTGGAATGGTCAGGGGCAATCCGACTTATTTTGTCACCGGTATCCATTGACACAATCACAAACGCTGTCTTGTGTGCCTTTGTGCATCAACAGCAGTTATTGCGGCCATGTGGACAACCTGCCTAACCGAGTCACCTCGCTGGAGTACGTGAGCAGGCTTGGCTAAACCTTCTAGAATTGGCCCAGTCATTTCTGCACCCGCAATTCTCTGAAGCAATTTGTAGGCAATATTTGCCGAAGCCAGGTTAGGGCAAACCAATACATTTGCAGACCCATCAAATTCCATGAATGGAAATTCTTTCTGACGGTCAGGAACAAGAGCAGTATCTGCCTGCATTGGGCCATCGATAACCAGACCGCGATCTAATTCACGCGCCATCGCGATGGCTTCCTCAATTCGGTCAGTGCGCAATTCGTTTGAGGTACCAAAGTTAGAAAATGAAAGCATAGCAACCTTTGGACTAACTCCAAATCTTCGAGCAACCTTGGCGGTTTGAATAGCAATTTCTGCAAGTGTTCTTGCATCTGGATAGATGTTGATAGTAGCATCAGCAATGAACATCAATTGACCATTTACAGTCATCATGTATAGACCCACAATTCGATGCGAAGAAGGGTCAGGGCCAATTGTTTGCAGGCATGGCTTCACGATATCTGGATAGTTATGAGCGATGCCTCCAAGATACCCGTCAGCATCTCCGCAGTGTACCATCATCGGACCAAAGTAATTTGGTGACTTCAATTGGTTAATCGCATCCCTTCGTGTTAGTCCTTTACGTCCACGAAGTTTGTGTAATTCATCTGCATAATCACCGCGCCTGCGAGGGTCATATCTTACATCGATAATTTCACAATCAAAAGTTAGCCCGAGCTCTTCCTTGACAGCTTCGATTCGGTCGGGGTGTCCTAAGAGGATTGGATCACATATCCCTTCCACAAGACATTGTGAGGCAGCCTTGATAATAGTAGGTTCTTCACCCTCTGAAAAGACAATTTTCTTACGGTCTTTTCTTGCTTGATTGATTACGTGTCGCATAATTGAACGAGTTAATCCTAACCTAGCCTCAAGGTCCTCTCTGTACTTTTGAACATCAAAATCCTCTGCACTAATTCGCGCCATTCCTTCATCCACAGCGGCCTGAGCGACTGCGCTTGCTTCCCAAATTAGTACTCGTGCATCGAATGGTTTTGGAATTAGATATTCAGGTCCAAATTGCATTTGTTCTCCTGCATATGCAGCGGCGACTTCGTCCGGTACCGGCTCCTTCGCCAAAGCCGCCAGAGCCTTGGTTGCAGCCATTTTCATTCCTTCTGTGATTTCTGTAGCACGAACATCTAGTGCCCCACGGAAGATGTAGGGGAATCCGAGCACGTTGTTAATTTGATTTGGGAAGTCTGAGCGGCCAGTTGCTATGATTGCATCATCACGGATCACTTGCACATCGGTTGGTAGAATTTCAGGGTCAGGATTTGCAAGAGCGAAAATCAATGGGCGTTCGGCCATAGATTCCACCATGTCTCCAGAGACCAGTCCACCTTTTGACAAACCTAGGAATACATCGGCATCCACCATTGCTTCAGCCAAACCACCATCTTCTACATCTCTAGAAAATATCATCTTGTATTCATTTAACTCACCAGCCTCAGCACGTGATTTTGTAAGAATACCCTTACTATCACACATCAAAAGATTGTTTGGATTTACACCTAGACGGAGATAATGTTGCCCGCAAGATATTGCACTGGCTCCAGCTCCAGAAATTACTACCTTCACCTCGGCAATATCTTTCTCAACAACCTCCAGTCCGTTCAGTAATGCAGCACCTGAGATAATCGCAGTTCCATGTTGATCATCATGCATTACTGGAATATCTAATTCTGCGACGAGCCTTCGTTCGATTTCGAAGCATTCTGGTGCCTTGATATCCTCAAGGTTGATTCCTCCAAAAGTTGGAGCAATCGCCTTTACGGCTTCGACAAATTCGTCAACGTTAGTTCGATCTACTTCTATGTCGAAAACATCAATGTCTGCGAATGCCTTGAACAAGAGGCCCTTTCCTTCCATCACCGGCTTTCCTGCTAGGGCGCCAATGTCACCTAAACCAAGCACCGCTGTACCATTACTGACTACGGCTACTAGATTTCCCTTGGAGGTATATTTGTACGCATCATCTGGGTTCTCAGCAATCTCTTCACAGGGGTATGCTACTCCCGGAGAGTAAGCCAAAGATAGTTCCCTGGCAGTACTATGTGGTTTTGTAGGTTCAACCCGAATCTTTCCCGCAGGGTCTGCGGCATGGTATTCTAGCGCTTCTTCGCGCAGTCGGTCGTCGTCCATACTGACTCCTCGAGAACCCTCGGGCCATGCCTCCCTCTTTGATGCTATCCTACAGAATTCGGTTGTTTTATCGGCCTAGTGTAATGCGTTTTCTAGTAGGCCACCTCCCTCTCTAGAGGGAGAAGTATGTAAAAATCAAGAGACCCACCCTTTCTTAATGTGTAAGAGTAGGCCGATGAATTGTTATTATGCCGAATCGTCGTGACCTGCTGAACAAGCGTAGGTCTGCTTTGCTTCTCGCAACTTTGATGATTTTACTACCATGGACTGCTTTTTCCGATGTAGATAAGTTGGAAACTGAACAAGATAATCGGCAGGCCTCTCAAGTTGTTTGGGGCGCCTCAGGAAGTAACGATACAGGATGGATTGATCTCGTCGCCACCGGAGCAGATCCGGATAATGGGAGTTTTGCGCTTGGTGATTTATTCTTGCCATTTGCTCCGGGAGCCGAGATTTCAAATATGACTTTCGAAATTGCAGTAAACGGCTCTGATGGGTATTGGGCCAACGAGCCTCAAATCACCCTTTTAGATACTCAAACACCGATTCTAGATTGGAGAGGGAATGGCGACCTCGGTCGTCAAAATCAGATGGAAAATAATCCACCAACTGTTCAGAATGGTACACTAAGCACATACCTAAAACCAAATTCAATTTCAGATGCTTCTTGGGAATTACCATCAGGAGTGACCCTCACAGATATGGTGATTGAAGCATTGCGTCCAGCGGATCCAAAGATTTCCTACACAGCAGTCGACATTGATATTCACGATTATGTAGCTAATCCCATAGATGGACGCCTGTACATTTTACTAGATGATGATTTACTCCACCTCGACGCTCGTTTGCAAAAGCAAATTGTTGATATTGAAACAGGAATCATGGGAAGGTCACTCGCAATAGATAATGACAATGGAAGATTATTGATAGGAACTGAAGACGGTTCGGTTCTCTCACGAAGTTTGTACGATTCCTCAGAAATTCCATCTATTCGAGACCCTCAAAGTTTACCCAATTCCGGAATATATGCATTGGAGGTTGATGATTATGGAACAGTGTGGGCAGCCGGAAATTGTAGCATTCACTTCAAGCCAATTGGAGAAGAGGTCTGGAGTGAGTATGATTACTGCAATCTAAACATTGAGACTCCATCTGACATTATGATAATTGGCGACAGTGTTTACTTGGCAACAACAAATACCGGAGTTCACATTCTAGAATATACCACTTCATCTTCTTCCGGCAGTGTTTCCGTATCAGTTGATTCTCAAACAGATTGGAGCACCCAGAATTTTCTCTCTTCAGACCAAATAACAGATCTCGAAGTTGTCGGGAATCATCTTCTAATCGCCACCAACGATGCTGGAATTAACCGTAGAGATTTGAATTCACAATCTTGGATTGCTACATGGTCGACAAATAATTGGCTCGCATCTGATCAGGTACATGGGCTATCACTCACAACAGGATGGCTACATATCCTAGCTGGAACCACAGTACATTCTTACGATACAAGAACCCTAATTTTCCAATCTCAAAATCAACTTTCTGATCTTGGTTTGTATCAAAATGGCGCAACCGCAATTCCGTGGCCAGCGCATCCAGGTAGAGGTCCGACCTCGTCCACATCATTGTTCAGTGACGGTTCAGGAATTTTAGCAATGCAAATTGCAGAAAATCCAGCTGGCACTCTAACTCTGGTCAGCAGCCCCTCTCTAGAAGGTATGGAAGTTGTAGCTTCAATCGATGACGATGAGTCTGGTGAAATATGGGTCGCAGGTGGTACAATAATCGATCGTTTCGACGCACTAAGCCAGTCTTGGCTAAACCCAATTGATATTTCAGATTACATCACTAATCCAGGTCAGGTTGTTGCGATTGAACAGGACGGAAATAACAAGGTTTGGATAGGAACTACAAATGCAGGAGTTTTGCGCCTACAAAATACGGACGCTACCTATATAGGAAATGTTGGAGGCCTTAGCTCTTCAGATGTTAGTTCTCTAGCATATGATGATATTAACGCATATTTGGTCGTAGGGCATTCTCAATCAGGAATTTCGATAATTAATACCAACGCTATGACTTTAGTCGATACGATAACGACTTCTGATGGTTTAGATTCAGATTTTGTAAGGTCGGTAGCAACTAGGTATGGAATAGCATACATGGCGACTCCCGATAAGGGGGTAATGAGAGTTGAACTGTCAACCTCTACCATCATTGGTTCTTGGCAATCACTTGGTGCAGATGACCTAGAATCAACTCCAGTTGCCGTAGACGACGATGTAATTTACATTGGATTATATGAATTCGGAATTCTTGTCGTAGACAGACTAACAGGCGATATTTCCGACTTCTGGAATCAAGACACAAACTCTCTGCCGGATGACGATGTTCTTTCCCTAGAAATGGACCAATTTGGAGGACTTTTGGTTGGCTCCGAAGGTTCATTTTCACGTTATGACGGAAGTACTTGGACTACTATGACTACCAGTGGCTCTTGGTGGAACCGACCAAATGTGTTTTACGACGTTACGAGCGATGGTGATGGATTGTATGCTGGCACCAATAGGGGTGCCTGTAAATGGAACTGGCAATATCAGTTCCAAGATTGTGTCAGTTCAGGAGATGGCTTGGAGAGTCGCTTCGTCTATTCTATAGAGATGCTTGCACCAGACAGGGCCTACACCGGAGGAAACGAGGGCGCAGGTATTGTGAATATGGCTAATTTTTCCGTAATTGAGACTTGGACTGCTGGGGATGAAACCCAAAGATCCCGTACTGTCAAAGTAGACAATATTCTATACCTTGGATTTGAAAATACGGGAATAGCTCGATATGATTTACAGAATAACCAATGGCTTACTACTTGGGATGGAAGTCAAGGATACATCAATGACGATGATGTCACTGCATTAGTTCCAGGATTAGCATATGGTACCATTTGGGCTGGAGGAGATTTCGGTCTCACTCTAATTGATGTTTTGAATGATACTGTACTTATTGATTGGAACAGAGGCTCTAATCCGAATGGACCTACTCTTTCTAATCAGATTCCAGCAGACATTGAAATCTACAATGGAGTTTTACACTATTCAACTCAGCGCACCCAATCTTGGTGGGGTTCCAGTGACAACATCATCAGAATCGATTTAGCAACAAATTCTAGCCTTAGTAATTTAGACGCTGGTGCTCAAGCAGGATGGGGTGGAGTTGTTTACGGCATTGGGACAGTAAATGACCAATTATGGATAGGTGTAAGGCAAACAGGCTCTTGGAACAACGATGAAGGAACAATTGTTAGATGGAATATGACTAATGAATCTTGGGAGGAAGATCTTGCAACAATCGGTAATGTTTTGCGAGTTAATGCTAGATTCTTAGGTGATTGTTTCCCACTGAACAGAAGCTCCTGTGAACTTTGGGTCGCATATGGTAATTTCATCCTAAGGAGGTTCAATGCAGATTCAATGACTCTGTTAGATGAATGGACAGATATTGATGGTCCAATTCGGGGAATGGAAGAATACCAAGGAGAATATCTATTCGCTAGTATGAACGGTATACTAAGGTGGAATCCTGTAAATGAAACATGGCTAAATCCATGGACGCCTGGGGACGGCCTTCCCTCCAATACAGAGAATGAATTCTATTCGATGAAGGTCATCGGAAATGACCTATGGGCAGGGAACATGGAATCCAGTGGTTGGAACTCAAATGCCCAAATTCTTATGAAAGATGGAACAACAGGAAACTGGACTACATGGAACTTAGGATCAGGTGATATCCCGAATGGATATGCGGCCGATATTACCTTGTGTGATGATATAGTACACGTCGCAATCGGCGCAAGGTTTTGGTGGGGCAATCAAGGAGGAGTTGCACGTTATGATTTTGCAGATCATGATTCAGATTCAATTACTAATGAATGGATAAGTGCCATGAGATCGGGTAGTTCTGGATTAGCTAATAATGACCCGAGGGCAGTTACTTGCGATGAAACTAATGACATACTATACATTGGTTACGACACTGAGGGAATCGGTATTGATCGGTACAATTACAACACCGAAACTTACCTACCCACAATTACTACAGCAGACGGAATCAGCGATGACAGAATTTTCCCTGGAGGATTGTTACATGACAATAATGTCCTCTTGGCAGCTCATCAATTTGATGATCAAGGTGGAATATCTAGGCTAATCACCTCTGGAACTGCAATCGCGAACGGACAAGTCCTTGATCCAGGGATGGATGGTTGTTCTATCGATAGGGCTCCTTCTCCCACCGGGCAAGTAATCTACGCTATTGGACGTTCAGGACAAACAACGGGCCTGAACAGAGTAGACAAATTAGACAGTTCCGGTTTGATTGCTAGCGGATATGACGAGCTGGCAGGTCTGACTAGCGGTCGCGTCATGGAGATCGTTTCTAACAGCACCCATGTTTGGGTTACATCGGCACTTTCTTCGAATTCATTCTATGGCTCGTCTATACTGCAAGGTGAAATCCTTTCCAATGGTTCTGTTAGGTGGGAATACGGATACAATTTCCAACAAGACGTAGTCAATGAAATGATGTTGGATGGGGAAATGATGTGGGTTACCACAGCAGGTCGAGGGCTAAAGGCAATTGATTTGAAACAACGCCGCATTATTTCCACTCAACCTGCCCTCCATTCTCAAATGGATGGTATGGTTTTGGAAAACGGTACAATGTATGTTGGTCTAATGGGTAACCAGGGCTCAGCAGCCGGATTCCAAACATTCGATACCCAAAACAGACAATGGGGCTATGGAAGTCTAATCGCCGGCCTTCCGAGTAATATTGTACGGGATTTCGTTAATTATGGCGATCACGTATTGATTGCAACTCATGGTGGGATTGGAATGTTCAACACAACTCGCAACGACTGGGATAATCCAATAACTACAATCAACGGATTACCATCCCCTATTATCGAGCATTTACATGTACTGAATACAACAATTCAGGGCGGGGGTAAAGTTCTAGCTGGTGGTTCAGCTGGAATGACTGTTCTTGAAGAAAATAATCTTACAATTATGAACACATTAGATTTCAATGATGGATTAATGGGCAATACAGTGAGTGGAATTACGGAATCAGGACCAGTTTCACGAGTAGTTCAAAACCCAGATGGAACCAACACGACGATTTACCATGACGCCTCAATATTCATCTCACACAATGGACAAGGGCCAACTCGTCCAGGTGTAGCGGCTTGGGATTTGACAACTGACGAAGTTAACGGAACCTACAACATTGATATGATTCCAAGTAACGATGTTAGAGCCATTGTTGGTGACGATTGGGGGGTACACATCGCTACCGATGTTGCTCCATTGGTACACTGGAATGGCAGTACTCTACAAATGGAAACCGGATCAGGAATCGAAGCCTTGCAATCTTGGCCTCCTTACGAGATGCACAGCAATGGCCAACATCTTGTAGTTATGAGTCCGCGTGGGCTTGATGTTGTGGATGTATATGGAAGGCACAGTGTTATTGCGAGTGAAGTAATTACTGGATTACAGGGCGGAGATATAGACTTCGACGGATTTTACGCAGTTGGAAACGACGGTCTTCATGTCTTCAAACCTGTCGTCAGTCTTCAGGAGAAATCCAGAGAAGTTCAGCGTAGGGCAGAGCCACTGACTATTCTATACAATGGTATGAATTGGGATATTACGGACACAACTCACCCAGGAATGTCTACGGTATTGGTAACTCCGGAAAACCCTATGCAGATACCATCGACTTCTGATGTTGCGCCACCCGGTAAACTTCCAATGCATGTTGGCACAATGACAATGCTTGCACCTCAAAGAGGTGCTTGGGTTTGGGCTCGTACAAGTTCTCTAAATTATACAGGAAGTTGGGATTTAGCGGCTTCTAATGGAGGAATTCAACAATCTTTCCAATCTGCTATTTCGGATGTTGGTCCGGGCAGTTCTTCAGCAATTCTACAGCTTCAACTTAAGTCTCCTGAAGATGGAGCGATTCAGGTTAGAATAACTTACGACTGGGAAAGAATAGAAGTTCCCACCGTTGTAACACAATTAGAAGACAGACCAAATGACGGCGGTGGGGTAATTGAAGCCACTTGGCTTCCAGCCGAAGACGCGGCATGGCATGCTTACAGATTGTATGTGTGGGATTCTACAACCGACCCACTATGGGAACCAAATCGAGAAGACTTAGATTCATTTTCAACATACACTAGGTCTGATTTCTGGTCTCGCACTAATGCAACAGTTACTAAGGCCGACAATAATGGCGTTACAGTTGAGTTACGGGATGATAGACAATATAGGGCAGCAATAGCAATCGAATACGCAGACGGTTCTCTTGGAGTCCCGATGTCATATCCATACAATGTCACTCCAACCGATGAAGTCCCCAATCCGCCTGATTGGATGATTGCAAACCCAATCTCGGGAGGAACTGCAGGAACAGTCGAATTAGAGTGGGCATCATGTACAGAATTAGATCGTGACAGAGTTAGAATATGGGCTGTTCAACAGGAGATAGACAGTGCTCTTGGTCTAAGTAATCCATTTGATTTCCCTTGGAGTTTAGGTAATTCGACCACTTTGCAATTGGATGCTGGAGTTCCTTATTGGTTTGCTGCAGTTTGTGTTGATGAATCGGGTCAGTCATTAATTGAGAATGCTACAATTATTGGTCCGATTGTAACTGCTGGAGGCCTCGACGATGGAATTCCCCCACTTCCAATCACTGGAACAACTGCCTTCGATGTTCCAAATGATGAGGGAGGTAGAATCAATGTTACTTGGAACGAGAATTTAGAGGATGACTGTACCTATTATGCTGTCTATGCACTTCCCGCCTCCGGTTGGCAACCCCCATCGACTGTTGATGGTTGGCCCGTAGTAGGATACACCAGTGATTGCGGAACCACTTCAATCATTATCGATTCTCTAGGTCAAGGTAACCTAATTGATGGAACTGTATATTGGATCGGCGTAGTTGCTTTCGATGATTGGGGTAACGGAGATTTAGACAATGTTCTGGTAGTAGACGCTACACCCGAGGCAGATTCAGATGGAGTAGCTACCCCACCAGATAGAGTAACAGGACTAGAAGCATGGGACTACCCCAATGATGATGGTTCGGCTATAGATATACGTTGGAATCGTTCATCTGCTGAGGATTTTTCTCACTACACGATATGGGTTTCAGAATATCCCCTTGACGATGTAACTGAAATTTGGGATTCATGCAGTGAAGCCCCCTCATCATGTGGCCTTGTGATTATCAATCAAAGACAATTTGGTGCTAGCTTCCAATTGGAATACACAGCAGATAAGGCACTATACGGAAGCTCCCTAGACTCATTAGAACTGAGGCCAATTCAGTCAATGATACCTCTCTATGTGACAGTAACTATACATGATATTAGTGGTAATGTACACCTAACTGAACTATCTGAACACATGGTTCTAGTTAGTCCAATGGATAACAGAGGAGACATATCACCACCCGATCGATTACCCACTCCAGTACTGCAAGATCGCCCCAATGATGCCGGTGATGCGATGTTTGTAGAATTCCAAAGCAGCGATTCTTCCGATATTGCAGAGTATTGGATTTATGCGGTCATTGACACCCCTGTTTTGCTCGATAGAATTGATGATTTACACCCAGCAATGGTGGTCTCTAGAGAACAAGACCTACCGGTGTTACTAACGGAGTTTTCAGCTCATGGTGATGATTTAGCGACTCCGTTGGTTCCTAATCGTAGAATTTACGTAGCGGTTGTCGCAGTAGATTCGTCAGGAAACGCGTGGATGGACAAACTAGCTAGCACTTGGATTGAGTTGTCCGATGAACTATCAGCAGATCCTTGCCCAGAGTGTCCGGATGTAAGTGGAATAAGAGCGAATTGGAATGCTGCAGGATCTCTTATCGAGGTTAATTGGGATAACGAAGAAGACCCAATTTACTCTAATTATTACGCATTCGTTAGCCTAGATCCATTCGACGACACACGTGATGCTACATTAGTTAAGTCAGGTATTCGTGATACTATCCTAATTTTAAACGAATTTAACGGCTCGATGATAGACCGTGATGAAACTTATTGGATTGAAATTGTGACCTACAATGGACAAGTTCACACATATTATGCAGACCCCGTAGAAGTGCTTCCTTGGAAGGAATCAAATTTTGGTACTAACCAACCTGGCGATGAAACCTCTGGAGAATCATGGGTAGATAGAATTCTTGCAGGAGAGATGAATATGGCGATAATTGCCCTTTCAGTTGCAATGTTGTTAATTGGTGCAATTATGTTCATTCGGCCAAGAGGTGATTCTGCTCCTCTACCATGGGAGATGGGTGTGATGGAGGTTGAACTTGAAGAGCAGCTAGAACGTGAGGCAGCCGGTCTTGGTGAAGATGAGGATTTCGGCATCGATGAAATCGAATCTAATGATGGCTTGGTAGCAAATGCTCGAATAAAGGAAGAATCTACTTCAGATGAATCGTTTGTATATAATTCAGAGAATGTGGAGGGTGAGGGAGACCTCATAGATGAAGATGCTGATTTCGCACCATCAACAGATAATGCGGTAATTGATGAATTACTTGGAGATGATGAAGAGTTAGATCTTGGAGATCTCGATGATTTAGCTGATGACCTTAATTTTGATGATCAATCGGATAATGAATCGGAAAATGAAGATATTGATACTTCATTTATCGATGATATTCTCTGATTGTAAAAGCATCGGGTTGAAGCCCTATTCATCAATCGCGGGTTGTGACACGAGACCCCCGTTCCGAGGTATTCTCTACAGTAGCATGGGACGGCGGAATGCGATTGTTGGCAGCAGATTTACATTTTTCACGATTTCAAAGACATTCAGAGCGACTCGGAATAATCCTCCCTGAAAATATTCCAAAAATCGTTTATCAGTCGCTTGCAGAGGTTGAAATTCCAGGAGAACCAGTCGTGGGGGAAGACCAAGCTCCATTTTTGGTAAAAATAGGAATTGATTCAACCGGAAAGGTACACTTGACTCCTAGATTAAATGATAAATGGCCAGAAAAAATGGTTGCAATTACACTTGCAGCCCCAAAATGGAGCGATTCAATTAGGGGTACAAAACATGGTGATTGGCAGCCATATTTTGATGCTCGCAGAATAGCCAATGAACATGGGGCTGATATATCTCTTCTATTCGATAATGACAGTTTAGTCGATGGGGACAGATGTATGCCAGTGTTGTTGGATAACGATGGTGCTGCATACTATCCAAAACCATCAGAAGGTGCACTGGACTCAGTCACTTTGGAACAAATAAGAGATGGTATAGAGGCAGCAGGAGTGCCAATTCGAGAGGCTAGAATAACCCTTTCAATGATACTTCGGGCCTCTGAAATGATAGTCTTAGGGAGCGGCTTAGGTGTCCAAGCAATAGGAGAAATTGATGGTAGATTAATTGGAAAACCACGTGGAAGATTGTATCAAGTAGCTCATAACGCTTGGTCTCATCGATTGCAAACAGCTTGGATGAGTATGGAAGATTTTGGGGGATAATATGCGAATTATAGAACGAGCGGAGTATACCTCACATGAGTCCCCGCTTATCGCAATGATTGATTCAAGAAATCATAATTCGGATGAATTGTTACTTCATTCGGGTGGACCTATTTCCGATTTATCGAAATTTTCAATGCTCCCAGCCCTTGATAGCCTAAGGTTCCTTTTTTTCGAACCTCAAGGAGAAAATCTTCCTGATGGTTCAGCGCTAAATGGAGAGATTAGTCTTGGCTCCCCTTCTCCGCTAAATTTGATCTTACAGCGCTTTATTGACGGCCGTTGGCAGACCGAAGAGGAATTCAATCCAGGGACATTGGAGCAGGCATTATCGATAGTTGCAGAACATGAGATTGCAACTGAAAATAATTCCAATCATACAATTACTCCAGGAGGATTTGCTGGGTTGTTAGGATACGATCTTGGTCGTTGGTCTAATTCGATTCGTTTGAAAAATAGCCCTCAGGCAGGCACTTTACTTGGTGTACTGTGGCGCTGTGATGCGTGGTGGATTCACAATCGTCAGAAAGACAAATTAATTCTTCTTGCGTTAGAAGGACATGATTGGATAAATGCCACAATGCCTGAATTACCTCATTTGAAAACTCCTTCAATACCTGATTCGCGAGTACCCGAAAGTGAGAGTGATTCAGACCATGCAAGAAAAGTTGAGAGGATTCGTCAGGCGATAAAGGGCGGTCATCTATACCAAGTCAATTATGGACGGAAATGGCAAGGTGAAATGGAAGGTAAACCTTGGGACGTTTTCCTCAGAATGACTCGCTCAAATCCTGCTCCTTTTGCCTCTTGGTTGAATCTAGCAGATTATGGATGGGCTATAGCTTCAGCATCTCCCGAGCGATTGATGAGATTAGAATCAGGGATTATCTCAACAAGACCAATAAAGGGAACTAGGCCAAGAGGAAAGAGCGATTCTGAGGATTCCAATTTACGCCTAGAATTAGCCTCTTCCGAGAAAGAGATGGCTGAGCACTTGATGTTGGTGGATTTGGAAAGACATGATCTTGCTTCTGTTTGCAAGAAAGGCAGCGTAAATTGGTCGGAATGTCGGATTGAAGCATTGGCGAATGTGCAACACTTGGTTTCTGGAGTAGAGGGTGAACTAAGCCCAAACACAAGTGTTGGAAAATCTCTAGCATCGCTTTTTCCAGGTGGCTCAATTACCGGTTGTCCGAAAGTAGTCACAATGGCGGCAATTGACGAACTAGAGGCTTCTCCAAGAAGTGCTTGGACCGGTTCAATTGGCCACATAAACCAAAGCTCAGGTCAGTCTGATTGGAATATACTAATTCGAACTATGGAGGCACGTAGTGGTCCAGATTCATGGTTTGCCACAGTTCAAGCTGGCGGAGGGGTTGTTATCGATTCTAATCCCGCTGCCGAAGTTGAAGAAGCACGATGGAAGGCGGCAGCGGTTGCAGAAGCCACATGGGGTTTCAGAACAGGATTCAGTATGGATGAATTACCCGAAAGGGAAGTTGGAATTCTTCCTTTACCAACTCTTGAAGGAGCATTAGGGGCTATTTCTCCTGAACACTCAGAAAGTGTTGACTTGGAGAACGAATCACATGTATTATTGGTCGACAATCTAGATTCCTTCACCAACAATATTGCCGATTCTCTTCATCGACTTGGAACGAATGTAACCATAGTAGAGGGGAGAGTTGCTAACGATTTGGATATTAATAATCAAGTTGATATGTTGCTTGAAAAATATAGTCCAACACACATTATTCTTGGACCGGGGCCATCTCGTCCAGAGGTTTCTTCATTGAGTATGGAGATTGCTTCAAGAGCGTTGGAAAATCAACTTACAATCTCAGATACTCCAATTCCACTATTGGGTTGGTGTTTAGGTCATCAAGCGATTGGTATAGCAGCAGGTTGGGATTTGGTAGAATCTCCAATCGGAGCCGTACATGGCGTTCCATCAAAGATCAAACACGATGGTTCAGGAATCTATACAGGTTTATCCAATAATTTAGTTATGATGAGATACAATAGTTTGGTTCTCGAAGATACAAATGGACGACTTAGAGTAAACTCATGGGATGAATCCGGCTCTCTAATTATGGGAATAAGTCACCCTACACTTCCAATTGAAGGTGTGCAGTTTCATCCTGAATCCGTTGGTAGCCCTGATGGATTGGAAATACTCAAACAATTTCTGAATATGGGTACTGAATGTAACAAGTATACCGTAAGTAAACAGGCACGACAACCGTAGCGTTGAAGGAGCAATGTTCGCTGGCTAGGTTGTAGGTTATGCCAGTCTGTCGCATGTGTAATCAAAACTACCCGAACTCTCAGTTCGTTAGTGGCAATGGTCCTCGCTATCAGGTATGCGTTCGCTGTGCAGTAGAGAATGATATGATGGCAGAAGGAGAAGAGACTAGTCTCTATTCAGACGAGTTAGTAAAGGCACGTTCAGCATTATTCGCCCGAAGATACAGGCCATGGGCATTTATCCTAGCCGGATGGATACTATTCTTCTCATTCGGTTCGGGTATTGAATTGTGGTCTAACTTATTTCTAGGGGCATTGTTAATTGGAACATTGGCAACCCCTGTACTTCACTTAATGACCTCAACAAAATTCCAAGCAGAATTAGCAGCGCTTTCTCCATAGGACAATTATTGCTTCCAATCAGCCTCGGGAACTCTTGATATAGCAACACAGTGGCTGATGTTTTAGAGGGAACAGTGGGTTCCCTATGAAAGCCCGTGAGATTGGATGCATAAATTAGGAGGAGCAAACAAAGTAAGTAATATTCCACGAAAACCTAAGATGTGGCGCAGTGCTACGTTTAGTGTACTAGTGGTGACGAAGATAGTTGGCTCCAGAATAGCATCCTTAACTCCCGGAAAATTGTTCTCGCGCAAGGTAGAGCGCGAGCATTTCCCGGAAAGAGAGAACGGCGGGTTCTCTGAACTGAATTTTGGAAGTGAAAAGAAAATGCAGAAAACAAAGAATGCGAGTATGATGATTGCGCTGCTCCTTGTTTTGATGGCTGGTTCCGTTGGCGTTTCCGCTGATGGATCTGACCCACTTGACCCCTCTGATGGAGGGGCCGATTGGGACGGAGACGGTCTGACAAACGCAGAGGAGACCAGCCAAGGAACCGACCCAACCAATCCGGATACCGACAATGACGGTTTGCCAGATGGTTGGGAGGTTGCTTACGGATTGAATCCAAACTCGGCTAGTGATGCTAATGCAGATCTAGACGGTGATGGATTGACCAACTCTCAAGAGTATGCGTCAGGAACCAACCCTAATCTAGCAGATACTGATGGAGATGGGCAGCTGGATGCAGACGATCCGTTCCCGAACGATCCTAACAATGGATCGATGTCGGATTCGGACGGCGACGGTATCCCAGATGCTTACGATCCAGATTACGGTAACAACGGAGAAGGAACCGGAGACGGAGGTACTGACGGTGGCGGAGACTCCGACCAGAATGGCCAAGGTGAACAAGGTCAGGGTCAAGGCCAAGGTCAAGGTCAAGGCCAAGGTCAAGGCCAAGGTCAAGGCCAAGGTCAAGGCCAAGGTCAGGGCCAAGGTCAGGGCCAAGGTCAAGGCCA
>Ga0163110_10000601_pt1 | contig 17174 bp, 19 predicted proteins | sample CRUFie1St17metaG_FD_108703 | JGI IMG/M metagenome (GOLD analysis project Ga0163110, IMG submission 108703) | Marine microbial communities from the Costa Rica Dome - CRUD Field 142mm St17 metaG | ecosystem: Environmental > Aquatic > Marine > Oceanic > Photic zone | place: Costa Rica: the Eastern...
AGATGAGGAAGGCGCATTGGCATGACTTTCATTGTCGACGGACGCTGGCAAGGTCCAGTAGTCTACCAACACATTCACCTTGATACTTCCAATCGATATTTATCAGCGATCGACGAATTTGTAAAGACCGGAGGAACCGGGATCGTTCTGGTTCACAAACCGAATTTTTCTGGAAAACTTCCGGTTGACAGAGACGGCTATCGAAAAGCGTATTCAGAGACCATTTCGATGGCCGACGAGGTCCGGAAAAAATTCGCCATACCTGTAGGATTGGCACTAGGGCCACATCCGGTGGTGTGGGAGAAACAAATATCTGATTTAGGTATAGAAAAAAGTACTGAATTACATCTAGATTCGATTGACCTTGCTCTAGATCTAATCGAACAAGGAAAGGCACACTGCCTCGGTGAGGTAGGAAGGCCACATTACCAAGTAAATGAGCAAACTTGGCGTCATGCTAATGAAAATCTAACCCAGATAATGGCAGAGGCAGGGTCCGCGAAAGTTCCTATTCAATTGCATGTTGAAGATGCAGATGCCCATACTTACTCTGAATTATCACAAATGGCCATCAAAGCGGGGCTTCCTCTTGAGAAGGCGATTAGACACTATGCACCTGCAAATGTCTCTAGTAAATTCACACATGGGTTATCTTGCACAGTAAGTGTTGGTAGAGGGAGTATACAAGGAATAATGTCCAGTCATACAAATGCATCTGCTCCATGGGGTATGGAAACTGATTTCCTAGATGACCCACGAAGGCCAGGTGCTGTTCTTGGACCGAAAACAATTCCTAAAAGAACCAATGAATTATGCTCTTCCTTAATGGCTGAGTACAGTCCAGATGAAGTAGAAAATATTCTACTAAAAATCCACTCAGAATGGCCAAGTCAATTGTATGGTTTAGAATTTTAATTCTAATCAAATGGAGATTTTAGTTTCGGCGTGAAGGTAAAAAATCCTCCAATTACAAATAAAATCAAGGATCCAAAGAATAGTTGAAGATCACCCCAGGGTAGATTGTAACCAATTACTTCGCAGACCATCTTCCAAAGTGGAACATTGATTGGTAAAAAGATGAATAACATCGCTATACCGAACCTCTGCCTTAGAAGCATAAGTCTCCGAAACGACCTCCCTTTTTGAAATCCAGCGACCTCTGACGCTTAGTTAGCACACCGAATCGGTCAAAGACTAGTCCTCAATCGGCGGGTTGCGCGTTCGTGGTGTAGGGGTAGCACAAGAGGTTTCCAACCTCTTTGCCCGGGTTCAAATCCCGGCGAGCGCACCAAAAAATTCTGACTACCATCGTGCAGACCGTAGGTCTGCACGGCAGTGAAGCATTCATAGGTCAAACAGAGGGGGCTTATTCAATGACAAAGCCGATGGCGTCGGGAATTGCCCGAGATTCCTCAGACACAGAGGATGAGTCGCAAATAGTTGGACGCCAAATCTGGAGAATCGTTCCCTATGTGACCCGCTATTGGCAAAGGGCATTGGGAGGGCTTCTATCTAACATGGGGGCTAGGGTGTTTGATCTAATTCCATTCATCGCTATTGGGATGGCTGCCGATTACTACAATCCTGATAATCCTCAATTTACCAATAATCAGATTGAGAGTTTTGTCACTCTCGATATTTTCCCTTCATTAGGTCCGATTAGTTCAGTTGAATTGGGATTTGGTGCTTTAATTCTCTTGTCTTTTGTCATTTTAGCGGTTTTTCAGGGGTTGAGTAATCAGTTATGGCAGTCCATTGCCTACATGGCCCAGCATGACATCAGGATGGACGCGACCCGATCATTACTCAGCATGGAAGCTTCATATTTTGAGACCAGACAAACTGGAAATCTAATGTCAGTCTTGTCAGCTGATGTAGCACAATTAGAGGACGTAATTTCGGATGCGAGCACAAGCATAATTAGAATTTTTACAACCCTAATCACTGCTTTTGCGATCTTGTTTTGGATGTCCCCGATATTGTGTGCGATTTTATTCACACCGTTTATCCTAATTGTTCCAATGGTTATTTGGTTTTCAACAAGGGTCCAGAGAAAATATCGTAAACAGCGTGAGAGTACTGGAGGAATTGTAGCAATACTTGAGAATGTTCTCTCCGGAATAACGGTTGTTCAAGCTTACAATTCTACACAATTCGAGATGGATAGAATAGATGGTCAAAGTGCAGATTACAAAGATCAAGCAATTCAGGCAGCATTCATCAGAAACAGGTTTATTCCGGGGTTCCATATTGTTGCAGGGATTTCATTTGGTCTATTGGTATCAGCAGGAGGTTGGTTGATGAGTTCAGGAGAGATTAGTGTTGGTCAATTCGTCACGTTTCTTTTGATTTCAACTAGGATGACGATGCCTCTTTGGATTCTAGGAATGTTACTAAATCAACTACAACGAGGCGAAGCAGCTTCCCGAAGAGTATTCGCATTAGTTGATTTGGTACCGTCGATATCCGATTCTGACGGAGCTCTGGAGTTAACCCAGCCAATTTCGTCAATTTCTTTTGAATCAGTCACATTTGCGTATCCCGGTACGGCAATCAATGTCTTGAACGACGTATCATTCAAGGTTGAATCTGGAGGGTTTCTAGGAATAATGGGCCATACGGGGGCAGGCAAATCTACCATTCTAAAGTTATCAGAAAAGTTCTACCAACCGCAATCAGGACAAATTAGAATCAATGGTCAAGATATATCGGAATTCACAATACATTCGGTTCGTTCACGCATTGGCTTTGTCAGTCAAGATCCATTCCTATTCTTTGGAACAATCCGAGACAATGTTGCTTATGCTCGCGAGGCTACTGACGATGGTGTAAAGATGGCACTGGAAACAGCTGGTGCTTGGGATTTTGTTGAGGACATGGAGGATGGAATGAACACCATGGTGGGTGACAGAGGGGTCAGACTTTCCGGTGGTCAGCGTGCTAGAATTAGCCTCGCCAGAGCTCTCCTAACGAATCCGGATGTTCTGATTTTAGACGAGGCGAGTGCGGCTCTAGACGCAGAGACGGAGAAAAGAATTCAGCAATCGCTATTCGGTGGAGGAAATGGTTCTGATGGCAAAAAGAGAATCACAATTGGTGTTGCTCACCGATTGGCAACAATTCGAAACGCTGATGAGATTATATCCATGGTTGATGGAGCGATTGTTGAACGCGGTAGCCATCAGGAACTACTTGACAATGAAAGCGTCTATGCCTCACAGTGGGCAATCCAAACCGGCCAAATTGAATCAGAGGATTGAGTATGACCATCGAATGGGTTTCTGTTACACCCGGGCGAGCCATTGTTGGTAGTGATAACCGCTCAATATTATTTGGTGGAGTAGGGCCAAAACACATGATTGAGATAAATTATTCATATTCTATATCCAAGGATCCGGTTGCAATTGCCGATGCTGAAAAATTAATTGAAAATAAAGAGGCTCAATTGTGTTCAGAATCGGAATGGGAATTAGCTTACCAAAAAGGACTAATTTATGGTGGGCAAGAGTTGGAGAAACTTTCGGATCGATGTAACGGAAATTATTGGGGGAAGTCGCTGGATGGTAGACCTTACTGGGTGGATGACTGGTCATTCCGAATAACCAAGCAATGGTCCTCTGGTAATCCAGAAACTAAACTAATTGCAAGAGATTCGGAGGAATCAAAATATGCTCGGTTAGTTAGATATCAGGATGATGAATACTACAATCAGAATCCAAATACCCTACCAAAAACCAGAGACATCGTAGTTCTGATCAAAGAAGAATTTCTAATTGCTTTATTTATTGGAATTATTCCTTCTTTTGTCTGGGCTTACTTCAATGCAAGTCCTGGGTATATTCGGTCAGGATGGCCTGGACTTGTTTTTGGTGGGATAATCTTAGGCCTATTTTCAATGATTTTTTGGCGCCCAAGAACAACTTCATTTAGACTTGGAAGAAATTGTGGTAAAGTCAAAGCAAATAGGAAAAAATTACTGTGACATAATCAAATTGTATCTACAGAATTCATCATCATTCTGAGATTCAAGTCTACGAATTAAAACTCCACTTTCTGGATTATACTTTTCATTTAGAGCCCCCTCAATTATTCCATCATCGAGTGCCCACAGGGGCAATGAATCAGAGTCTTTGGATTGATTTGACAATTCTACTTTGATATGGAACTCTGGATCTAAATCATAACTAAGTTTGCCAAGTCCAGCATATTCCCACCAATCCATCATTTCATTTAAAAATTCAATATTTCCATCTATATCTTTCAGGCTGAAGGCTAATTCTTGACCAATCCTATTACCGACTTGGCGGAGAAGTGAGGTCAAATCAATTCCAAACGCAGCGAGGCTTTGCACTCCACCAGTTTCTAGAGTTCTTCTGGCCTCACTAACCTCTAATCCTGATGCCATAAATGCATCTGGATTAAATGGGGTATCAGTTTCTGGTAAATTGTCATTTATTTCCAAAACCTCTCTAATTTTTTCCAGAAAAGACATACTATCGAGTGTAAGCTTTAGAGGATCAACAATCTTTTGTTCAGTGAATCTCTTTGAGGCAGTTTCGAATGGAATTGCTTCTTCCCATATTGCATCAATTAGATTGAGTTGAGATTCTGCAAAGGTTTCGGACTCGACAAAAAGTGCAGCATCCTCTTTACCTCTTCCAACAGGGTTATCTTCCATAGTAAGATATTGAATAACCTCAGATGAATCCACAACAGCTCCTTGAGCATCTAAATCATCAGAGTGCTTGACCTCAATCATGTCGTTTAATTCATTGTAAAACCTAGTAGTTCTTCTGTCTAGTTGGGCAAGTACACGGATAACAATTCCTCGTTCTGCTGCAGAATTAACTTCTGCCAAAGCTGGATTCCTACATAATTGAAGAATTCCAAATTTACCCAAAACCAAAGTTAGACTTTCTTCAGCATCCTCGGCCATTTTCTCGACTCGTTTCAATATGTGTACCCTTTCTTTGAGTACTGCGAATTTCGGTTCATCAAGTTGACTTTCGCCACTGAACGAAGTAGTTTCTTTACCGGCGATTAAGTTTTGATAACTTTCCTCCATGCGACTTAGTTGCTCCTTGTTGATTTCGATTAAGTGAGAAACGACTTCGTTTATTGGAGGGCTGGAAAACCTCATTGGCCGATCAGCGGTCGATGTAACAATACCTATTCTCTGTAATTTTTCCAGAGAATTGTATGCATCAAGTCTAGTTGTTGCAATTTTTTTTGCTATTTCGCTTGCTTTTATGTTAGGGCTATCGGATAGCACCATCACGGTATTCACTTCTCTTTCAGAGAGACCAGCGTCCATGAGTAAGCGTTCCCAACTCATTGTATCAACTCGTTACACTACTGAGAGAGCGAAGAATCTTTGCTACATGTTGACGAGGCCTGAATAGCCAATCATAAACAAAGTGAATTTTATTGTCAGGGCCAATCACGAACGAAGATTTAGAAGGGAATTTTCCTAGATGAACAGGAACGCCATAACTTTCAGCAATTTTTCGTTCCGGATCAGATAATAAAATGAAAGGCAATTGTAATTCTTCCTTGAATTCCTTGTGTTCATCCACGGTATTCTGACTGATTCCAATAATTTCTGCTGGCGGCTCTAGAGAACTGAAAATATTGTATTGTTCTTTGAATGAAAGACAGCCCCTTTTACAAGTGGGTGAACCATCTTCAGCGTAAAAGAACAAAACTTTCCAACGCCCTCCTAAATCGCTGAGGCTGAATTCATCACCTTCGCTCGTCAAGGCAGAAAAGTCAGGTGCTATTGTTCCCACTAGTGACTGCATGATGTCATGCCTCCTTTTGGTTGTTTTAATCTAATCGAGGTCCAGAAGGTGCCCCATCCTTGCTCCTTTGGTTGCAAGATATTCACTGTTGTAGTTGGAGATACCAGCGACATGCTCAACCCTACGTTCTACAGTGATTCCATTATCGATTAATCCGTTAATTTTCAACGGATTGTTCGTCATCAGTTTAATTTTATACATCCCCAAATCTTTCAGCATTTCGGCAGCTACATCGTAGGTGCGTCCATCTGCAGGCAGTCCTAGAAGAAGGTTAGCATCCAGGGTGTCGTGACCTTGATCTTGAAGGGCGTACGCCTGGATTTTTGAGTAAAGACCAATATTTCGCCCTTCTTGACGAAGATAAACAATCGCACCACATCCTTCTTCCTGTATTTTTTCCATAGCAGCATTTAGTTGAGGGCCACAGTCACATTTCAACGAACCAAACGCATCTCCTGTGAGACATTCGGAGTGGATGCGGACTATTGGAGTGTTTGCGGGATTGCTAATATCTCCAGTATACAGAGTGGTGTGTTCTTTACCATCAGGACCTACGAACACTCTAATTCTAAAGTTTCCGTGTTCGGTAGGAAGAAATGCATCAGACCCAATTGGGATAGGCGTAATATCGTCTATTTGTATAGTCATTCAATTGCGACGTAACGGGACTACCTTATGAAAGACTGTTTTCGCTGAACCGATTTGAAAAACACTCAGTTATATAGCGTGGGTATCTTAATGATTATAATGAACGAGGAGTTTTCCGAAAGCTCTGGCGATTCTAGCCACCGCGTTCATACAATCAATAATCATTCAATCAATCCAGATGGTGACTTCGTACTGTATTGGATGACTGCTTCCAGAAGGTACCATTACAACTCTGCGTTGGAACATTCAATATCACTTTCAATAAAACTAAACAAGCCATTATTGGTTGTCGAGGCAGTTTCCATCAGACATATCTGGTCAAGTGATAGGATTTTGACATTCTTCGCTCAAGGAATTATCGATAACACACGTATTTTTCAATCCCATAACCTAACTTACATCCCTTGGGTTGAGACTCACAAGCAAACTGGAAATGGTCTGCTTCGAAAATTATCACGGAGTTCTTGCGCAGTGGTGATTGATGATTTTCCAACATACCTTCCCAGAGATGTCATGAGACAAGCATCCAAGTTCTGTAAAGTCAGGTTAGATGCGGTTGATTCAAATGGAATTTTACCAATCAATTGGGCCGACAGAGCATTTCCATCTGCGTATTCATTCAGAAAATATATGCAGAAAAATTTGCTTAGTGCTCTTGCTACTATTCCAGAATTTGATCCAATGGAAAACGTCACTAAAGATTTACTTCTTCCAAACACCTATGTTGAAAATTTATTTTTGAATGCGGGAAGCCCAATCACTCCCTATGAGTGGCTTTGGAGAATCGCCCAGGGTGGCGAGATAGGAATAGAAGCATGCGCTCCATTGGATATCGATCACGCAGTACCTCCCGTGAACTCGAAACGTGGTGGTAGATTCGAAGCAGTTGCAAGATTGGATAGATTCCTAAAAAAAGGATTAGATAGATACGATTCGGGTAGAAATAATCCGGATGATTCAGCAAGTAGCGGTTTATCTCCTTGGCTTCATTTTGGTCATATCTCGTCAGTTGAGGTGGTGATGGAAGTCCTGAGACGTTCGGATTGGGATGCGAGTAAAATATCAATCGAGGATACCGGAAGGGGAACAAGAAGTGGTTGGTGGGGTGTCCCTGAAGCCCACGAAGCGTTCCTCGACCAAATTATTACTTGGCGTGAACTTGGATTTAATTTCGCACACATGAGAGAAGATCACAATACAATCGAATCGATTCCAGATTGGGCAAAGACATCTCTAGATTTACATTCTTCCGATCCACGAGATGAATATACATTCGAACAAATTGAGAATGCGGAAACCGGTGATGAAATTTGGAACGCTGCCCAAAGACAATTGGTACGTAGTGGCCATATCGATAATTATCTCAGAATGCTCTGGGGTAAGAGAATTCTAGAGTGGGCTCCAAATCCAGAAACCGCTGCTGAATGGATGATCAACATCAATGATAGATGGGCTCTAGATGGTAGAGACCCGAATTCCTACACGGGTATTTTCTGGGTGTTGGGAAGGCATGATAGAGCATGGGGCCCAGAGAGACCAATTTTCGGTAAAGTGCGATATATGTCTTCACAGAACACCAGGAAAAAGCTGCACCTAGAAAGATATCTTGCTCGCTGGGCAGAAGACGCTCCAATTCCAAAGTGAGGGGGGATTAGGTGTACAAATACGAGCATAATACAGTCGTCGAATCGAATATTGAAACTACATTCGATTGGTTCGAGCACGAAGGCTCTTTTCGTAGACTAATGCCTCCGTGGGAAGTAGCAGAAGAAGTCAGAGCAGATGAAACTCTAGAAGTAGGCTCACAGAGAATTTTCCGTTTCCCAATGGGGCCAATCAAGATGACTTGGATAGCGGAACACACAGCGTATAATCCACCGCATCATTTTGCAGACAAAATGGTCAAAGGACCATTTTGGCGCTGGCATCATGACCACAATCTAAGTGAGGTAAATGGTGTAACGACAGTAACTGATGAAGTAAGTTATCAAGTTCCATTTGGGCCACTCGGTAATCTAGTTGACAGAATATTAGGAGGGGCATTGGTTCGGAGTCGAGTTACTCGGATGTTCAAAGCAAGAGAACTTCGTCTTCAACGTGATTTACAGCAACATGGTAAATTCGCAAACCAATCCAGAAAGAAAATCCTGATTGCAGGGTCTTCGGGATGTATAGGAACTCAACTTGTCGCATTCCTAGACACTGGTGGTCACGAAGTTTGGAGATTAGTCCGTCGACCTGCAAAAGTTGGAGCACAGGAGTTAGAATGGTATCCCGACAAGGAAGAAATCGATACAAGTATTCTCGAGGGATTTGATGTAATCATTCATCTCGGTGGTGTTGGAATAGGCGATAAGCGATGGAATAAGCGCAGAAAACAGATGATTCGAGATAGTCGTGTTAACAGCACAAAATTACTCGCAGATGCAATTTCTGCCTTAGAAAATAAACCAGAATGTATGATTTTAGCCAGCGCTGTTGGCTGGTATGGTGATAGAGGAGATGAGCAATTAACAGAAGATAGCACACCAGGCGAAGGTTTCCTTCCTGATATTTGTAGAGAATGGGAAGAGGCTGCATCAACTATTGAAGAATCAGGAGTAAGAACAGTATTTCTTCGAACTGGTATAGTGTTAACCGCAACAGCAGGAGCTCTAGGAAAGATGCTATTTCCCTTCAAAATGGGAGCAGGTGGTCCAATTGGGAATGGAAAACAATGGATGTCTCGGATATCTCTTGATGATGAGATATATGCGATTAATCACCTAATGATGAACGCTGAGTCGAAAGGAGTATACAACTTATCTTCTCCAAATCCGATTGAGCAGAAAAAATTTGCAAAGACTCTCGGTAGAGTATTGAAAAGACCTGCCTTTGCTCCTTTACCTAGATTCATGGTCAAGATTCTCTTTGGGGAAATGGGAGAGAAACTCACTCTTGAGGGTCAAAGAGTGTTGCCTACTAGACTAACATCAGAGGGCTATGAATTCATTCACGAAGATCTTGAAACGGGTCTCAGAGATACTCTGGGACTCTGGAAATGAATTCAGATTGGAGTCCAAAATCCGAGGGCTCTGACTACGCACCAGCCAGTGCGACCTTCGAAAATAGCAAATGCTCCTCCAATGAATGCTCCAGCCGGTACAATCCAAGCTAAGTTTGGGGCACTGATTAGCAAACAGGCCGCTGCTAAACCGAGTGAGGAAAGCACTCCCATTAATCCTAATCGAAGCCTAACGGCTTTACCTCGAGCATCGATATTACACTCAAGTACCATGGAGTACGGACGATAATCTAGGATATTAAGCCCTGTTTTACAAATATGATGCTATCAATCACGTGAACGGTCATCGATTTGTAGCCCTGGATGGCCGCGAAAAATTCTCCATTTTCCACGCAATACACCGATCCCATAATTCCAATGAAGGCTATAGGTGACGATTGAAGAGAGAAAAATAGTCCAAGCAGATTTACTTGGTGAATTGCCCTTAGCTGAACCGTACCAAGCAAGCAAATTGTACAAAATCATCAAGGTTGGAAGTGCGTGAACTGCAATTCTCTCAGTTCCCATAGGAACTCGTTCTAAACTGATGTCCCAGAAATCCGGCCACGCTAATCCTCCATTCATAGCACCCCAGAAAAATAATGCAAATGCTGCAATAACTATCGGAGGGAATGCTGCAACCATTGAATGAGTAAATGCGTGTAGTTCTCGATATTGGTTACTTGCTAGAGTTCTGACGAGTCCATAATTTCCTATTTGTTTCTTTACGCGTTGGAGGTTTCTGCGTCGGTGCCACATTATCGCAGTTCTATCAGTCCACAATTTATGACCAGCCATTCTAATTCGATGGTCGAGCATAACATCTTCTGCTCCGATTGCACCCTGATCAAATCCTCCTACTTCTTCCAAAACTGAGCGCCTATATGCAGAATTAACTCCTGGTAGTTGAGATACTTCTGATAAATCGGAATCACCCACCTTTCCGTAATTTGTACCTGCGGTAAAAATTGTTGAACAGAACGCAACATCGATTACACGTTGCCAAAGAGTAGATTCTTCAACAGGAGCGAAATTAGGACCACCAACTCCTGCAACATCATTTCTATCAAACCATCGAACTAATTTCGCCACCCAATCCTCAGGTACGATTACATCATCATCGGTAAAGAGAACCAAATCTGAAGATGAGGCTTCCATTGCAACATTACAAGCATCAGCCCTTGTTTTAGAGCCGGAGTCATCGACAAATTGTATACCCTTGCTTTCTGCAACTGACTTTCCAGGGTCGTTACTAGGTCCAACTACAATAATATCTAGTGGCCCAGAATAAGTTTGATTAGACAATCCATCTAATGCTATTTCCAATTCTTCGGAATTACGAACACTCGGAATGATTACACATACCGAGGGCTCAACCATGAATTGGCCGAACCCACTCTCGCTTTCAACCACACTCACAATATGACAGCATTGAATGTCATCATGGGTCATTGCTGACACGCGGCGCTAGGAAGTAAGTCCATGACGCGCCACCTTCATTAGAATTCCATGAAAGTCGCAAAGGATAGCGGTCTTGGAACTCAACAGTAACTTCCTCTGTTAGACCGCTAGCCAACTTGCGGCTGAGTGGGTCAAGGAATTGGAGAGAATAGGTTGAGGCGGTCGGTTTTGGAGCGACTAACTCTGACATTTCACCTGCATCGAAGCGGACATTTACTCCCTCGCCGGCTTCTACAGTGACTGATACTGTCATCTGGTTTTTATCGAGGCTTAAATCGACTAACTCTCCGACAAACTTTGCTGCGCGAAGGGCTCTAGATAGTCTGTCGGCACTCAAAGTCGCTTTGCATTCAAAGTCCAAATCAGGCTGACGTGGCTCATTAATTGAGCCAGTATCAAGTCCACGAAGAATTCGATGAACCTCACCTACTCGGACATTGATTGCTCCTGTTGCGCCGTCATAATCCAACTCAACCAAGTCGTTTGGTCCAGCCAAAGTCAGAAGATCGCGAAGCTTACCAAGTTCTAGACCAATCTCAACCGGCTCGACTTCGTATGTCTCGAAACAAGCATCTGCTACCGTAACCGATAGCAATGCAACATGGGAGCCGTCAACGACGGTCGTGCTCAAGCCATTTTCACCCCAACTTAGTTTGGCTTCTTCGGTAAGAACCGATAGCAGATCGACGATTTCTCGCATAAGTTGCTGTTTGGCAGTGACTCTAAGCATCCCAACACCTACCTCAGGTTCCTCAAACGGGGGGTTCTTCATGGTTCGCTATAGGAAATCCAGACTATATTGATTAAAACACGACCCACGGAGTGGGTCGCAATAGCGTTCACTGATACTCACGGAATTTGTGGCCACAAGCCTCACAAGTGCATATTTTTGTCTCCGGTTCATCGCTAGAACGAGTTTGCATTAATACAACAAAAATTCGGTCCCCGTCGCATTCAGGACAGCGATAATCTCCCTCCCAAAGAGTTCCCTTGGCAACTTCTTCCTCCACAACTTCTGTGAGATGTTTCAGATCTTTCACAGAGGAGGATGCGGTTGTTTTCGATAAATCTACAGTCTCTCCAGTCATGGGGTCAACGAATTCTGCTCCCTTCCCATCGGCTCCACTTAGAGGGCCTTCGTAACCGCATTTGTAATCCGTACAGCGGATATTTCCATCTGGAGACATAAATCCTAGAGTGCCGCATTCTGGACAGAACATCCCTTATCCTCCCTTTGCTGTGTCTAAGTGACCTGTCTGCCCTTGATGAATATGTACTTCAACATTCGTAATTGATAATTATAGCAATCTAGGTGACGAAAGCAATAGAAATCCGCCAACCTATCCATGCTAATGAGATACTTCCGATTAGAGTGGTGGTGACCATAATTGCCGTAGATGAAGGATTTGTTTCTACCATTCGAATAGTATCAATGGCAAACGCCGACATGGTTGTAAAGGCTCCGAGTACACCGGTTCCGAATAATAGAACTGCTTCTTCACTCACCGTGGCACCAGCTGCCAGTGCTCCCAAAAGGAGTCCTAACAGTAATGACCCGCTGAGGTTTGCAACCATCGTCCCCCAAGGTAAAGAATCTGCGGGAAGCCACTGCTGAATTGCGTATCTTGCAACCGCACCTATTGCACCACCTGTTGCAACTAAAGTAACGAGTCGTATGTCCATATCTTTAGCCGAATCCAGTTTACTTATTGACCGCTTCCGGATAATTGTAGATTAGCGGGGGATTCAAGCCAAATGTGCCTCTCGCGGTAGTTGTGAAATTGCGCTACGACTGGAGAATGGCTCGGGTAGTGGACGTCGAAGGAGTTATTCATGACGAGATAATTTGGTCCGGCAAGCGCTCATCTGGAGCAATTGCAGACCGCTTGTGGGATTTACAACGCGGGCGTTTAAGCCCAGAGGCGAGGATTTTATCAGAGCGTTTTGCAGATGCTGAAGTTGACCCTTTAGGTGTCTTGTCTGATGCTGAATGGCCCGAACTGGATGATGAGGAAAAAAAATTGTTCGAGGCTGCTACCCCAATTCTTGCCAAAAGAGGAGTTGCTGATGCCGCTGGTGATACTGATCGCCGATTGGATATGTTAGTGTCCTCAGCTGCTGAACTTCGTGCATCTTGGACAACCAATGAGGCACGATGTGTTGAATGGACTGGCCTGTTTCTTTCCGAAGTAGACCTTGATGCTCAAAGAGACAAAATACCCTCTTCTATAGCCGAATCCAGTTCTATAGAAAGGGCGGCCGAAGTCTTAGGAGTCCAATCGCCAATTCATCTTCCTTCAGATATCGAATGGCAAGTATTGAGAGATCATGCTCGAGGAGTTGTAGAGCTGACTCAGCGGCTTGAAGCCCACGAAGACGCAATTCGTGATTTAGCCGAGCAGCATGTTCCGAGCCTTTCTGCATTAATTGGACCTCTTGGTGCTGCCAGAATGGTAACTCTAGCAGGCGGAAGAGAAAGACTGGCTAGAATGCCCTCAGGCTCTCTGCAAGTTTTAGGAGCGCATGCGGCAATGGCAGCCCATAGACGGGGAGCAGCACCCCCAAAACACGGAGCAATACTCTTCAGTATGCCTCAGATTTCTCGTTCACCAAGATGGGTTCGTGGAAAGATTGCTCGATTCCTTGCTGGAAAAGCCTCAATCGCAGTTAGATGTGATCACTTCGGTGGAGAGCGTTGGGATGCAGATACCGTCGCTGAGATTCATAAAGAGACTGAGATAATCAAGGCTAAATTTCCAAAACCACCCAAGCGGAAGTGATTGATTTGCCGAAACCTATCAAGCTCGCTTGGGGTATTCGTCGGGAAGGGCGAAGTCTTTGGTCTCGTAATGCGGTAAAGGGGGTTTCAGTTCGTGGCGAGAGAAGGAAAAGGGATGGTAGGAATGAATGGCGTCTTTGGGACCCGAATCGTTCAAAGGTGGCTGCTAGTGTTCTAAAGACCAAAGGAAATGCCGCATTATTATTGCCTGAATCAGGTTCCACTTGTCTATACCTAGGGGCATCCTCTGGTGGTACTGTAAGTCATATTCATGACAATGTCTGTGGCGCTGGAAATCACCATGGGGGTCAAGTGGTGGCAGTAGATATCTCACCGAGAATGATGCGAGATTTGGTCAAATTAGCAGAGCACCGTCAAGGGTTAGTTCCTGTCTTAGCCGATGCGCGTAATCCACTTACCGTGGCTCCTTACATCAGAGAAAAAGCAGATTGGTTGCATCAAGATCTTAGCATAAGCGACCAAGCGGAGACCTTCGTCAGGATGACTTCAGCCTTCCTCAAAGAAGGGGGTTCGGCTCTATTATCGCTCAAAGCTGCAAGCGAAAAATGGATGGAAGGTGGTGATGATGCCAGATTTGAACATACAAAGAGTGTGATCGAAAATTGTCAACATCTAGAGTTAATTGAGGTAATTGACATCTCTGTTTTCGAGGAGCAACACGCGGTATTTTATTGTAAAAAATCAGAAGAAAAATTCCCCCACGACAGCTAGAAAATTGATTACAAGTGCAATCAATGAAATGATTATTGTAATGAATGCTAAATTTTGGTCAGGATGATTGTCAAATTCTGAAACTTGAGACAATCTGAAAGCCCCCATAATCAATGACACAATTGCAAATGGCCCACAACATACTACAGAGAAGACACTGAGTACCAATGCTACGATAATCATTGCAGAAGTAGTTTGAGCTGTTGCTAAGTGATTACCTTGTGTGACAAATACATTACCTGAATTGGTTATTGTCTGAGGAACTCCCTGAACGTTCGAACCATCTTCTTCCCACCAAGATTCCTCTTGACTCATGATTACCTACTCATTTTTGAGAAAATCCCTAATGTAAATTTCCGATTTAAGCGCCCTCTGCGGCTATTGCAATCACGAAAACAAATACATAGAATATAATAATCAACGTCCAAATTACAGTTGTGATCCATCCAACTATGTTGGCGGCTTGTGCTATTCCATGATCTGGATGACCAGGGTGCTGCTTTGTGATTTTTAATGCCGAGCTTGCCATGATTAATCCAGGAATAGAAGTGCACAGTCCACACATCATCAGTCCTACAATACTCAAAACAAGAGCAACTACAGCCTGAGTTTGTGGATATTGTCCCACCATCCCTTGATTACCCACTCCTTGAACGTAGAGAACCTCTGGTTGACCTTCGATGATATTAGTTTCAGGAGGAGGATTGCCGTCTTCCATGATTAACGGGACACTTAGTTTGGTTTAAGTTCATCTCAATCTAATTCTAAAGTTTAGAACGGCATCATCATCAATCCTCTCTGTCTGCCAAGATTATGCCTGAGATGCCAGAGGTAGAAACCGTACGGCGCGGTCTTATTCCTCATTGGGTTGGCAGACGGATTAGTTTTGTCGATTTACGTCGCCCTGACCTTAGATTTCCATTTCCATCGAATCTTGAAGAAGCGCTAACAGGTGCTAAGATATTAGAGATTGGACGCGCCTCAAAATACCTTTTGATTCGCTTAGATAATGGAAATACCTGGCTAAGTCATCTCGGTATGACCGGAGTTTGGACAATTGATTCACCGGGTGATGGAAAGCACGATCACGTCTATGTCGAGTTTGATGATGGTTCGCTGACTTCCACCTACTCTGACCATCGTAGATTTGGAATCATGGATTTGATGCCAACATCATCTGAAAGGGAACATAAACTGCTATCTGGACTAGGGCCTGAACCACTCACCAATGATTTCACTTTAGAATCGCTGAAGTCGGGTTTACATGGTCGTCGTAGCCCGATTAAGACAGTTCTACTCGATCAGCGAGTTGTTGCAGGATTGGGTAATATCTACGTTAGTGAGATTCTCCATCGTTCAGGAATTTCTCCTACAAAAACAGCCGCTGAGGTGGCGGGTAAAAGTCAACGAATTGTTGTCGCAGTTGAAAGAATTCACAAATTTACCAACGAGGTAATTTTCGAAGCCATCGAAGCCGGTGGTTCCACAATTTCCGATTTCCGAGGAGTTGATGGTTCTGGTGATTTAGGCTACTTCCCGCAACAATTCATGGTATTCAACAGAGAGGGAAAAACCTGCAAGCAGCAAAAATGTGGTGGAACAATTCGACGTATCGTTCAATCCGGGCGCTCGACATTTTACTGTCCAAGATGCCAAAGATAATCAAGACATTAGTCTCTTAACAACCGCTAGGTTTAGGCTAATTGGAACCAATCTATTTGCATAGGGAATTGGCTTGTTCAATAGGCCAGGAATAACCTCTCTTCTACCTTTACGCATAGCCTTGACCGCTGTCTTCGCTACCCTATCCGCTGGAACAGCCCCTGATAGTTCAAGAGCGCCCAATTCCATTCCAGCAACCTCTTGGAAACCAGTTTCTACGAATCCAGGACAGAGGGCAGTAACAGATACTCCCGTTTTCTTTAATTCTGCATGCAAAGCACGAGAGTAAGATAGAACATATGCTTTGGTCGCACAATAAACAGCCATATTCGGCCCTGGTTGGTAACCTGCAATTGAAGCAACATTCAGTATTCTACCCGAACCTTGTTTCTTCATCTTCGAACCATAGTGGCGGGTGAGATGAGTTAAGGCTCTGATATTCAGATTAATCATATTTAGTTGACCTTCCTGATTCAGATTCAAATGTTCACCGAGAAAACCATAACCAGCGTTATTCACTAATATGTCAATCTCTCCAGTTTCCGTAATTAGATTCTCTACACCTACTTGGTCAGAAAGGTCTGCAACGACTACTTTTACATCGATTGAATGCTTATCAGTCAACTCTTTTGAGAGGTTTTCTAATTCAAGTCTTCTCCTAGCAGTGATAACTAAATCACAGCCTTGGGAACCCAAAACCCTCGCTATCTCTTTCCCAATTCCGCTTGATGCGCCGGTGACCAAAGCCCTCTCCTTACGAGTTGATAACATGAGCATCGAATAGAGGCAGCAGTAATCAACTGATTCTATTGCCAGTCAAAATTGTTTTGACATTATCCAAAATTGAAATTGTTAATATACCGTCAATTTTACTGTTAATTTTACCTCAGCACGATGTTGTTATGGTGACGAAAGATGTCGGGTTAAAAACCTGAACACTTGTTATAATCTGGGCAATTGGTGTTGTTAATTTGACTAATTTGAGATGAGAAAAATGGGTATGAACACAATAGGGAGACAAAGCTGGAAATTGACTGTAGTGCGGGAC
>Ga0163110_10000603_pt1 | contig 17159 bp, 14 predicted proteins | sample CRUFie1St17metaG_FD_108703 | JGI IMG/M metagenome (GOLD analysis project Ga0163110, IMG submission 108703) | Marine microbial communities from the Costa Rica Dome - CRUD Field 142mm St17 metaG | ecosystem: Environmental > Aquatic > Marine > Oceanic > Photic zone | place: Costa Rica: the Eastern...
GCCTGCCCTGATAGACAGGCTAAATGAAGGACGTTCAGGGGACTGGTGGAGAGCTCACATGGGGAGGTCCATGCGACCGGCGGCCTCTGTAGTGGGGTCTTCATGGCTCCTGCCCCTGCCGTTAACGTATCTCACATTCGTCATCATTTCAATCGGCACCCTAGACGTAGACCCTGATGCCAAGTTCTGGATATGGCTACCGGCTCTAGCGATCATCGACATCAGTGTTGCAGCAACCGGAATACATCTATTGGTCGCTAGTCTGAGAAGAAGGGGGGCAGTTGCTGCTTCGTTGATGATGGCGATAATGGTATGGCCTTTCTTAATGTTGGTAGATGCAACATCATTGATTCTGCAAGATGGTATGAGCGTCAATTTGGGATTCGACACACCATTGGGCCTAATCATTACCTCAAGCATAATTTCGGCATGCATATGGGCATCATCTGTTCTGATCCCCTCAGACTAAATGCATTGATTCATGCATGATGATCTCTTGGAACCACTCATGAGGCATCCGAGATCCGTGGCAATCGCCTGCATAGCGATGGGCTCGATCGGGGTAATCATATCAGCTGTATTGGGCATTTTTTTAGCTCCAGACGTTAACCCCAGTCAGTGGAGGGCTCCCGAAGCATATCGAATCATATTCCTCCATGTTCCCTTTGCATGGACTTCCTTCCTTGCTTTCACCGTGTTGTTTATCGGGTCTTTGGGGTGGTATCTTCGACGGTCTGAGTCCTCATGGAGGCTGGTACAGACAGGTTCAGATCTAGGCCTTCTTTTTGGTTTTGGAGTGATAACGTCCGGCCCAATTTGGGGCATGGCGGAATGGGGGGTTCCGTGGGATTGGGCCGATCTCAGATTGAACACATTCGCCCTGCTTACGGCCGACGCCCTATTCATTGTGATGGCCAGGAGGTCTCAGTTTGATGACGACACAACAAGAGATACGATCGCTTCGGTAGGACTCTTTGGATTCATGTTGGTCCCAATTACCGCTGTAGCAACTACCCTCTATCAGAAGAGGCATCCAGGGATCGTGATAGTCGAATCGGAGAATTCCGGGTTGGACCCAGTAATTCGAACTATCCTACTGTCTGGGTTCATATCAATGACGTTTCTGTTCGTCGGCTTCGTCATGCTCTCCAATCATTTGTACGCCAAAGAGGCCGACCTAGAGAGGGAGCTAAAAAAATTAGATTTGGCCGAGGAGGTTGTTTGATGTCAGGGATTTATCATTTGGCTTTGGCCTACACTATCATGATCGGGTCACTCTTTCTTTATGGCAGATGGTTGACTTTCAGACACCGCTCTCTCGATAAGGCAGTGGCCAGCACCATTGAAGTCCAAACACCCCCTCCCAACTGACGGTGGGTTGTGATGACACAGGAATTCTGCATAGTCTGCGCCGCCCCCCCTCCAATCTTCAAGGGCCGCATTTGCGAGGCTTGCTTGAGAAGCAGGACAGAGCTTTCCTTGATCCCTGATAGGCTACAACAATCTCGTTGCTCCAAATGCAGGCTGTATCAAATGGGGAAGGGTTGGAGCGATGGAGATGAACTTTCGATAGCAGAACAGAGGGTGAAAGAAAATCTAGTTGTCATCAAGGATGCTGAAGACGTTGACGTGGGACTATCAGTCGAAATAATAGATGACAGGTCCTCTAGGATCCAGATCCAAGTGACTGCAAATTTGCACGGACTGCCATTTCAGGACTCTCATGAAACCCTATTGCAGACAAGCGATGTTGTGTGTCAGACATGCTCCAGAAAAGATGGGGCTTATTTCGAGGCAGAATTTCAGATTCGCTCTACAGGAAGGAGACTAGACAGTCAGGAGCTGTCATCAATCAGAGCAACCTTAGATGAAATGATATTGGACACTGTTGACGATCCAATGTTTTTTGTCACCAAGGAAGGCCCGGTACAGGGAGGATGGGATCTTCAGCTGGGCTCAAAATCAATGGCCAGAATGTGGTCTAGGAAACTGATAAACCGCTTTGGTGGGACATCAAAAGAAACGTCCACGGTCATAGGGGTGAAGGACGGTGCAGAGGTCACGAGGCTGACATTATCTTACAGAAAGCCTGCCTTTTCAATCGGAGATGTAATGAGGCATCGCGAGGAGAATTGGGTGGTCGTGGGCTGGCAAAAGGATGGCCCAATCCTTGGATCCATGAAGAATAATCAACGCACAGGGAGAACGTGGAGAGATATGCAAAAATCCTCGGTTATTTGTTCCGCGAATGATCAGATCGAGGTTCAAATCCTAGACAAGGATGGATCAGCAGCCGAGGTAATGATTCCAGATGAGTGGAAATTGAATACTGTGGCGTTGCCCTTTGACTATGGCGGAGAAGAAACATTGACAATTGGCCTAATTGATCATACGTGGACAGCAATACCCTACGCATTGAACAAGGTGATTTCAAATGAGTGAATACGAAGAATTACTTGATAAATTCGACAAGAGTGACATGGCTGGCTGGACTAGAAGATTCTTCGATGACCTCGAATCTGCCTTTCAGAGAGACTTCGGCGTCATCGAAGAAAATGATTGGCACGGCGTACTCTGCGTAGGCATGGGCGGCTCTGGGGCCGGCGGAACTTACTTGTCGACCATCTCAAGCAGGGCTGCAGGCCTCCCCGTCCACTATTGGAGGGACTATGGGCTCCCATCATGGTGGGGGCCCGAGTGGCTTGTGATCGCGACTTCATACTCAGGCAACACCGAGGAGACGATATCCAGCGTAGAAATGGCCTTGAGGGAGGAAGGAAGCGTTGTCGGAATCTCATCAGGAGGAAGATTGGAGGATCTTCTCAAGGAATCGGAAAATTCAGTGCACATAGGAGTCCCGGGTGGGCAGATGCCTAGATCTGCATTTGGTCATCTGTTCGGCACACAACTTTCTCTGTTCTGGTGCATGGGTCTTTTGCCTGCACCAAGCAATCAGGAATTGGAGGAGATGATCGCCAGATTGAGATCCTCAGCTGAGGAGTGGGACCCATTGGTCGGCACCAAGGCTGTGGATGCCGCTCGACGCATCTCAAAATCGGAGATTGGAATCGTGGCCCCAAGCATCATGGGATGTGTTGCAAGCAGGTTCTCTTGTCAACTAAATGAGAACTCTAACTTGTTTGCAAGGTGTTCTGAGGTACCCGAGATGAACCACAATGAGATTATCCCATGGACAGAGGATTCAGGTAAATCCCAAGCTTTGGTACTAATCAGGTCAGACTACGAAGAGGCGAGAACCAGTGCAAGGATTGATTGGTTTCAGAACGAGGCCAACTTCTCTGACCGCTTGGTCTTGAAGGGCGAGGGCGTATCTCTTGTCGAACAGATGCTCTATCTTTCTCATATCACTGATTGGATCACGATTGTGCTTGCGGTATCGATTGGGGTTGACCCCTCTGAAATGACGGCCATCCCAGCGTTGAAAGATCATCTCGGGAAAATCTAGTATATCGGCCCAAGAACTATCCTCGGATCTGGATATCTGGCCAGTGCGTCAGACCTGTCTTTTGGGTTCACGACACCCGGCATGTCGTGGGTCATGGGGTCGGACCATGACAGTTGAAAATGCAGGTGGGGCTCCCATCCTCCGTTTTCCTCTTTTCCCCCTATCCAGCCAATAATCTCTCCACGATCGATCTTCTGGCCCTTTCGCTTCCCAAGTATCGACCTGGAACTCAAATGGCCATACAGCGCCCACAGGGGCTTTCCCTGAAGTTCGTGTTTTGTGACCACAACATGTCCGTAATCACCTTCTGATGGATTGTAACCAAAGTAGGCAATCTCACCCTGGTCGAATGACATGCATGGGGTATTGACTGGCGCACCGATATCTAAGCCGACATGCAGCGTCCTAGTTCCCTGAAATAAGTCGGTATTGTAAACCCCAGGCCTATTCTCATCATACTTGCCAATATCGTATTCAGATTCTGAGGGCTGGTAGACTCCCGTCGTAAGATCTCGTACTTCGTAGTCCTCAGGAAGGTCGATGACATTGTGGAATCTCCCTGCCTCCCATTCTATTGGTACCATTCAATCACTCATGCCTTTTTCACATCATTACGGACAGATTTTTCTATTTCACGAATATCAGGGAGCTTCCGGGATGAACCATCTGCAACCCTCAATGCTTCCAACCTCTTTCCGGATGGAATCACATTACCGTAGGAGCCAACTGCCTCGTTGTATGCATTCAGTGCAGTAGTCAAACCATTGCCCACCCTTCCGAGGTCCTGCCCAAATTTCGCCGCGCGATCGTAGAACTCCTTCGCACTTTCCAGAATCTCCCTGGAGTTGTCTACAGATGATTGTTGTTGCCAGTAAATCCCCACAGTCCTCAACAAGGCGATCAAGGTTACAGGCGTTGCAATGAGGATGTGGTTCTTGAAAGCGTACTCTTGCAGACTCGGATTTATCTCGAATGCTGCTGATAGTATTGGCTCGGCAGGAATGAACATAACAGTGAAATCTACGCCATCAACTAGATCAGAATAATTCCTGTTGCATAGTTCATCGATGTGCTTCTTCACTGCCTTGGCGTGTTCCTTCATCAATCCAGACCTAAGATCAAAATCCTGAGCCTCCAATGCATCCCAATAGGAGGCCAGAGGGACTTTCGCATCCACAGGAATCTTGCCTCCCCCGGGTATCCTAGCGATCATGTCAACCCTAGATCCACCTCTCCCTGAAACCAAGGTGTCCTCGACATCGAAGTCGCAGTGTTCCACCATCCCTGCCGACTCCGCGATGTTTTTCAGGGCCATCTGCCCCCATTTACCCCGTGCTTGATTTGAACCCCTCAATGCCGTTGAGAGTTGGACGTTCGTGTCCCTGAGTCCGACAGTCTCTCTGTGCAAACCCTCAACGGTTCTCTTCAAGCCCTGGTAGGCCCCCTCGCGATTTTTCTCCATTTCACTCGTAGCCCTCTCCAAATCTTCAAGTTGCTTCCTTATCGGGGAAATTAGATCTTCGACAGCCTTGGTTCTTGCTTCAATATCCTTTTCTGCCGATGTCTGCACATTCCCTAATCTCTCGGTGGCAAGTCTGAGAAAATCATCTGAATTCTTCCTGCCGATGTCCACCGCCATGGCCTCTATTTCAGCCTTCAACCTTGATTCCGACTCAGCTTGAGCCTTCATGCGTTCTTCTGTGCGGATAATCTCTTTACCCATTTTTTGGCTGGCGAGTAACCAACCAATGGCCCCACCTGTCAGCAACCCCGCGACGAGAAGTGCAATACTAGCCAATTCCACGCCTCACCCTCGGATTCTAGGTAAATAAAGAAGTAGACTGATGGAATTTATTGCAAAGGTATGAATTTAGGGCAGGCACGGCGGTTGACATGAAGCTCAAGCATCTCGCAATTGAGATTTCCAAACTCAATGGCTTCAATAGCCCTAAAATTGAGCTTGAGCAGTATACCACCCCTGGCGATCTTGCGGCAAGATGGATCCTCATGACGTCCCAGTTGGGCGACCTAGAGCAAGGATCCAAGGTGTTGGATTTGGGTTGCGGAACAGGAGTGCTAGGTTTAGGCGCTCTGATTTTTGGCGCCTCAAGTGCGACTATGGTGGATGTCGATGTTGATGCAATCGACATTATGCTCGAGAACGCAAAGTCGCTTGGCCTCGAGGATAAAGTCGTGCCGATGTGCAAGAAAATCAGAGATCTAGGGAACGTAAATGCAGACCTTGTGTTGTGCAACCCGCCTTGGGGGAAACAGAAACAAGGTGCTGACTCAAATTTCATTGAATCGATCAAGAGTCTGTGCCTTCCCACCTATATTTTGCATTCCAGCAGTGCAAAGCATCTGGAGGCGGAGTTCCTAAGGTCAAGCTGGCATGTTCAGAAATTACTATCCTCGCCTTTTGATTTGGGTGCTATTTACCCTCATCACACAAAAAGGAGAATGAGTACTGATGCAACCCTTTGGAGACTCACGCCACCCTAGTTATCGGCGCCGTACCGTTCATAGCCCGGAGTGTAGTGGAACCAGCATGGCCGTGAGTGGTTTGTTCGTGACACCTGGGACACTGACGAACTTAGACCCGTCATCCGAGATCGGAAATGGGCTTTCCGTCACCAAAGATGGAATCATTGCACTGAAGTCAGGCGTTCTAGTTGAGAACGATGGACTTTGGGACATCTCTGATCACAGCCCTGGAGTCAATACCCTTCAGATCGGCGATGATATAATCGGTGAAGTCCACAATCTTCAACCAAAGGTGGCTATAATCAGAATAATCAGTGTTGAAAAGGAGGGAATGCAGGAAAAATCGCTATCCGCCCAGCAGTTGTTTGCAGATATTACTGTGACGGAGCTTTGTGACCGGTTCATGCCCTCTGCAGGCGATGCAATGAGAAGAAGGGACATTATCAGGGCTAGGGTGACCTCGACGGAACCCATGGTTCGTGCCACCACCAAGGAAGATGCTTCACTTGGTGTGCTCCACGCTCTTTGCACTGCCTGTGGAGCTCCACTTCTAGCCGATGACGCTGCTCCAGATTTTAATGTCAGCTGTAGCCGATGTGATTATACCGGGTACAGAGTGCTTTCCTCGGATTTCAACAACCTGAATGGATTGGAGCCATCTCTGCTAAACCGAGAAGGAACCAGATGGTCCAAGGAAGCTGAGAATATGCTTGGCCACGATGGGGCAAGGCCCTATCTTTCCCCCGTGGCGGATCACAGGAGAGGTTGGTCTCATGAAATTCCGAAAGAAGCGCTTCGATCAAGATCCAGCCAGGGAAGGGATCGCCCAAGGAGGGAGATGCATGAGGCCAAGTGCACATTATGCGGCACTGACACGAAGGTTCCTTTCAAACCAACAGCAGGCAAGCCGATTAGATGCAGCTCATGCTTGGACTTGGTGAAACAAGGCGAGGCAGATGAAGACAAATTAGCAGCAGAGAGGAAATTGCTGATATCCATGAGGAAGGAGGCTGAGGCAAATGCCCCATTGAGACTGTTTGTTGGAAGGCTTTCGAGGGAAGTTAATGAGGATCTATTGAGAAAGACGTTCTCTGAGCACGGCGAAGTAGTAGACTTCCACATGCCAATCGATAGAGAAACAGGAAATCCGAGGGGCTTCGCCTTCGTGACAATCTCTCCGAAGTCAGCTGGAGAAGCTGCAATAAAAGCCCTCAACGACTCAGAATTAGAAGGAAGAAAGATCGTTGTCGAGGCTAGCCAAAGAGACAGCAACAAGGGCCGAAGGAACCGACGTTGACTGCGAACCATCAAGCGCATACCCCTCGTGGCATTCACATGGGAGGGCGTTGGCTTGTCATTGATGGCTATGAAGACGAACCAGCAGCTTTTGGGGTTCCGAACTATGTGGGTTTTCACATAAGGTACATCTGTGCGGTCCTAGAGTCCAGAAATTTGGAATACACGTACATGACAATAGATGAGTGGAGAATAGAACGGCGCACAATGAAGGAAACCCAGACAGACTTGCAATCAGGGGAAGAGGCTGTAGAAGGAGTCGTAATCCTGGCTGGAGCGATAGTGCCGGGCAAATATGTGAGGGGCACCCCAATCAGTCAAAGGGAGACAAATCAGATCATACGAGAAATGCCCAATGACTGTCCACTGTTGATAGGGGGATGGGCAGTAAGATCATGGCGTCAATCAGGATGGATGCCACTCAAGAGAAATTTGTTCATGGCAGTCCAAGACACCGACGCCACACTGGACCATTTCCTGAGAACCGGCACTTGGAAACATAAGCGAAGAACCCCCGATCAATGGAAAAAGTGGGCATCGATAGGCGCTTCCAGTAAAGCGGTTTCTGATCACCCGGACCTTTTCACAGAGGCAGGGCAACCCGGCCCTCTGGTCTATGAGGTGGAATTATACCAAGGCTGTGTTCGATACAAGAGAGGGTGCAAATTCTGCATAGAACCGAAGAAAGGAGTGCCTGTTTGGAGGGATGAAAGGGATGTTATCGAAGAAATCCGACTAGCAGCCGATTCTGGTGTGAGAAATGTCCGCATAGGCGGTGCAACCGACGTATACACATACAAAGCCGAAGGAGTGGTGGAATTGGAGTACCCCGTTCCCAACCCCCAGCCGATTTCTGATGTTCTCCATGGCATCAGAGAAGACGAAAGAATCGAGATTCTTCATGTTGACAACGCCAATCCCTCGATAATTTCAGAAAACCTCGAGGAGGCCAGTGCCATAACGGAAACAATGGTAGATACCCTTTCCGATGGAGCAGTGCTTTCCTTCGGTTTAGAGTCCGCTGATTCTAGGGTGCACCAAGAGAATTGGCTTAATTGCGATTCGAAACAACTCATTCAAGCTGTTAAGCACGTCAATGAAGCCGGAAGAGACCGAGGAGAGAGGGGCATGCCCAAGTTGCTGCCCGGCTTGAACTTCATCGCTGGCCTCAATGGGGAATCCGAAGAAACCTACAGGCTAAACATGCAGTTGCTGAATCAAATCAAGAACTTGGGCCTGATGCTGAGAAGAATAAACATCAGGCAAGTCGAAGGGAGTGGTTTTCAGGAAGTCCCAAGGGAGGAATTCAGGCGATTTAAGAGCGAGGTCAGATCCGAGATTGATACTCCGATGTTGCAGTCGATCCTACCCATCGGGACGATACTCAAAGATGTGTGGTGGGAGTCCTTCGGAGACCGCATAAGGAAGCCAAAGCACGTCATGAACTTGAAGTACAGAGACAAGTCACGTCATGGATCTCCCGGTGTCACATTCGGCCGACAGATAGGGGCCTACCCAATTCTAGTCGGGGTGCAGTACCAGATTCCATTGGAGACGAAATCCAACGTGATGATAACCGGACATGGATCGCGAAGTGTCACTGCGGTAGAGGTGGGATTAGACCCTGCGAGGGTCACGGAGAATCAACTGGCGTCCATACCCGGCATCGGGAGAAAGAATGCGTGGGCATTGATATCCGCTAGAGCTAAGGCAACATCGAAGGGCAATCCGATACAGACGCATCAGGAGATGTTCGAGGCTGCCGATATTGTCCCACCAGCGATGGCACTAGACGTGTTTGAATATCACTCAACAGGCTCCCAGTGAACATTCATTGCACCATTCGGGTCGACCGTCAACACAGGCTTCCACCTGCCACCATCGGTGTTTGGCGGTATGGAGCTCCTTATCGTTCGAATCACCTCAGGGTGCAACAAAACAGACAATGAGGATCCGTCCAATGAGTACTTCCCCTCCCCAATTTTCACCGCTTCAGGGACATTCGCCGCATCCTCCTCTTCGACAATGGAAGTCTCAGACTCATCAACGGCTTCGATCTTGGGTTGATCTTGCTCCGCCTCTTCCTTCGATGGTGAATTCTCCGAAGATCCCAAATCGTCCGTACCTTGGTCCTCCCCCTCGAGATCGTCACCTTGGTCATCGGCCTCAAATTCTGTCTCCTCTGAATCCTCTGAATCCCTTCGTAGCCCTATCGTTTCAATAACGGCGCCACCGCCTTCCTTGGCGGTGCCTATCCCCATCCCACCTCTTGATGCATAGAGAACAGCTTGTCCAATCAGCGATAGCGCTGCTGCGAAAAGCATGACGGGGAACAATAGCCCGGCATCTGGTGGGACTGCGACAAGGAAACCGGCCGGTATGCCGATCAAACCGAAACCTCGCCTCCATGCCCTATCCATTGAGAAGCCAACGAGTGAATGGTGGCCAGAGACCCCTAACACTAGCAGGGGGAATACTAGCGCTGATCCTTCGAATGAGTAGACATAACCTACCATGAATGACATGGCACTGGCATACTTACTGATCTCCTCCCCGTGCTCGGAGAATGAAATTCTGCCAACGAGATCAGACCCCTTCCATGCCATGTAAATTAGAGCCAGGCATTGTGTGATCGGAATCAGGAGGGTCGTGCTCGTCTGAGATTCTGTCCATAGTAGGTCCTCTGATGCCATGGCGGGCCAAGCCACGGTCTGGAGCACTATCCCAAGGTAAAGCAGGACCCTGCGGCCTGAGACCAGTCCGTCAATCGTCATCAGAAGCGATGAAACAACCCAGGTTGAGAAGCCAATATCCGCGGATAGGAAAAGCAGGAGGTACATCCAGCCCCTGCTGGTCAAGGCTATGACTGTCAGAGGATCAACGACATCGCTCAGATCTGTGGAGAAGAAACTGGAGTCATCCCGTGACCCATGATCTTCTTCAGAGTAGAATCTCGTAAGAAAGCCGGTTCTGAGTAAGATTATCTGTGCCCCGGATATCAACGCTCCAATCAAACAGCTCCATGCGAAGAGATCTGCCCAGGTTAGTGATATGTAATGCCCACCTTCATCCATCCAATCAAAGAGGTTCCCAATGCCCCAGACGAAAGCTAATGGTGCGACGTTGAACCATTGAACAACCCCAGTTCTCCATGAATAGCCAGTTAGAGCCATTGCAATGAATATCCATGCGACTCTGAAGTCTGGAATGATGTACGCGAATGCGAGAATTCCGGCGATTCCGATGGTTACCCTCTGTTCTGGACCCCACCTTGTCTCCTCAACAGGACGGTCCTCTGTCCTTATCGCATAGATGGAAAAAGCCACTTGAGCAATCATGAAAATCGATATCCATCTGGGTCCGAAATCGGTAGTTTTGCTGATATAGGGTAATGCCTCCAGCAACAGGACGAAATTCTCAGACGGTAGATCAGATCCAGTCAAAAGATTCCCATAGAAGATACCAGCAATCGGAAGTATGGCTAGGATTGCTGTGTTGACGTGCGTGGTCGCACGGTACGCCACAATCGCGAATACGGGTAAGGAGAGGAGACCTCCCGAGACGTCAGTGCCCCCGATGACTAGTAGTGCTATCAAGGTCCAAGCTCCAAGCCTCCTTGCATGTTCAGATAGGTCATCGATCTGCCTCAACAAACGGTCGACGACAATCAACGGGGCCACCACAGATATGTCGCGGGCAATTCTCTCAACAAGTCCGACGACTTGAGAATCCGGGTTGGAGTTGAAGATGCTCCATGAGACCACAGCGAAAATCGTCATGGTCGTGGCTCCAGTCAATCTCGTCGCAGGGCTGACTTGTCCTTTGCCACCGCATTCCATGACCAAAATGACCCCAGCAATCGCAATGTGTGCTATGACCAAGCGGTACAGGATCAGGCTTTGATTTGCGACGTCATCAGGTAGGCAAATCATGGAGGCCAGCACCAATAGTAGCGAGCATATTCCTATTGGAGAGGCCAGCAGTGTGTTTTCTTCCCATTTCCTGGTTCTATCGTCAATGTAGACCATCACCCCGAATAAGAGTGGTAGCAGGTTCGCTCCACTCAATTCCAATGGAACCTCCCCTCTATCTCTGATCGACAAGACAGACACTGCCACCAGGAGAGCGATTAGAGAGGTCAATGCCCAGCCAGAGGCTTTGTCCCTTCCCAAATCCTGATCCGCCCTGCGAATCTGGGCAAATGCAACTAGTAGAATCAGAATGACGAGGCTCCATCCAGATTGATCGGCCAGCGGAATCATTGCTCCTGCGAGAATTGATGATGAAGACCCCTCCCTGGACGCAAATCTTCCCCGCGATTCGCTCCAAATTCCGAGTAAGACCAGAATCGGTAGAAGTATGAGGCCGAGTACGAAGGCATTGGAGAACGATGAGCCTCCGACTTCAATGAATACCCCACCCTCCTGATCCGCGATGAAGGCGGACACCGTCCAAGCAGCCACCATCGCCCAGTACGTGGACCTAACAACCCAGTCCCGAGCATGTTTCCTAGTCTCGAGGTAAACAAATGCTCCAATGCCCACGGACCATGCGATCATCGCTGCCTCTGCTTCCAATAGCGCCAAGGCCAATGCCAGGCCTATGGGCATAGCAGGGGTTCTCTGCATCGTCGTTGGCGCGAACCAACCTACCAACATTGCAGCCCACAGCCAAAATGTCAGGCCGAATGGCTGATCGGTAATTTTGAACGATCCAATTTGGAATTCCGCCGAGGACGAGGCAGCTACGAACTGCATGACTAAAATCCCGAAGATGACAAATCCAGAGCTCTGTTCAATCATCTCACGCTTCAAGCCCCTGTCAGTCGCAGTCATACCGACCAACACCACCATCAGCACCATCCAGCCCCCAGATTCAACACCAAGATTCAGGGCAACAAGTGCTGGCACTGCCATGCTTGTTCCAGCAGATATGAGGTACAACAACGAGCGATCCAACCTCAATGAGTGTACCATAGCCCCACCCAACAAGAGTACGTGCGAAGCCGTGTTCCAATGGTCAAAACTACCACCTGAATAGTCGACCCATATTGTTATGGCCGACAATGAAAGTGAGATTGGGGCTAGAACAACCACGGTTCTGGGGAGAGTGCCAAGGTTGTGTCTGTGTATCAGGTTGGTGCTTATTTCCATTACCAACAGTATCCCAATCGTCTGTACCAATGCTAACTCCACGGTAGGGGCCCATTGGCCTTCGATTATCTGGCCCTCATAGGAAGTGTATTGCTTGGTTGCGTATGCTGAATACCTTGCCAACCAAACTGCTGCCAAGGACCCGCAAAGCACTGCAGTGCCAGCAACGTAGTCCTCGATCATACTCTGTTCGCGACCTTTTCCCTCCTGCCTCATTTTCCATTCGTGGAACCCAATGCAAGATACAGCCACAACACCCAGCATGCCCCCTAACAGCAAGTAGGAGAGATCACTCTCTGCAGTCAGCTCGAACGTGACGAAGTATATTGCGTATGCGAGGACGGCAGCACCCAAACCAATGGACGCATAGAAACCAGCTTTCGCCTCGTCAAAACCACCTGTGGATATCGTTGAGTTTCCCGGGTTTGCATCTTCCATGGTGGGTTTTTGATTAGTCCATGTATAGACCTTGAGGCGTCATCTAGCACGATCGTCCTTGACACACACGTTGAGAGGCTCAGAGAAGAAACCGATGCTCCACCTCCCCCCCTCTCTTCCAACACCGCTGTCCTTCACCCCTCCAAAAGGGGTCCTAAGGTCCCTGTGTAGCCATGTATTGACCCAAACCATTCCGGTCTGTATCTGTTCTGCTACCCTCCTGCCCTTTTCTAGATCCTTGGTCCAGATACTTCCAGCGAGGCCATAGCGAGTGTTGTTTGCGATTTCGATTGCCATCTCCTCACTATCAAATGGGTGCAAGGTGACCATCGGTCCGAAGATCTCCTCTGTTGAGCATCTTGAATCTGGAGAAAGTCCCGTCACTACAACCGGATTCATCCAAAAACCTCCCTTCAAGTCATCTTCCACCGGAACCGGTGAATCAGGACCCCCCGTCAGACAAACTCCGCCCTCCTCGATCGATAGGGCAACATACTCATTCACCTTTTGCAAGTGTTCATTCGATATGATTGCCCCTAAATCGGTGCCCTCCCTAGATGGATCACCTATCCTCAAATCATTCACAGATTGGACGAATTTATGTTTGAAATCTTCGTAAATCGATCTCTCGATCAAGACCCTTGAGCCACAGAGGCATACTTGTCCTTGATTGAGAAACGCGGACCTAGTCACTCCCTTGACTGTGGCTTCAAGGTCACAATCCTCGAAAACAATGCTAGCGTTCTTACCACCCAGCTCAAGGCTCAATTTCTTGAATTGGGGGGCTGCTATTTTGGCGACCTCGGCACCAGTGGCTGTACCCCCGGTGAATGAAACTAAATCAACGTCATGGTGTTTGACCAAGCTGCTCCCGGCACCTGCCCCATCTCCATGCACCAAGTTCACGACTCCAGCGGAGAGACCGACCTTGTCGATGACCTCCATTAGTAGATTCGCCGTCATCGGGGTGAGCTCACTTGGTTTGCAGACTACGGTATTCCCCATTCCAATGGCAGGCGCGACCTTCCAAGACAACAGATACAGAGGGAGGTTCCATGGCGTTATCAGTGCGCCCACGCCCACAGGTTTTGAAGAAACGTAGTTCATCGCGTCTGACATCTCGAAGGTCTCATCACGGTGACCTTTGATCATCTCAGCAAAGAATCTGAAGTTGGCAATTGACCTATTGGCATCAACATTTCTGGCAAGCGTAATGGGCTTGCCAGTATCCTTGCTTTCAATAGATGCAATGTCCTCACGCCTTTCCTCGAGCTCATCTGCTATCCGATCCAGCCAATTTGCTCTCTCAAGAAGGGTAAGCCCCCCCCAACCAGGCTGAGCCTTTCTCGCCGAGTCAACAGCATGGCCAACATCCTCTGAGTTGGAAAGTGGCACTTTTGCGTATTTCCTGCCAGTGGCGGGCTCTCGCACCTCAAGCCACCTAAGCGACGAGCTTTTCGTAAACTCTCCTCCAATGTAATTCTTGAGTTCCATCAGGGCCCACCGTCCCCCTCGTTGCTAAAGGGGTCTGACCGGGTTGTGGCCTCGGTATATTTCTTCCAATCCAGCGAAAATCTGTCTCTGTCAGGATCCCATTCGTCCCACGTGACAATGGATTCTAAGGCTTCGGAGTACATTTCTGGGACGATCCCAGGAACTATGAATGCCTTTTGCCTGTGCAGTGGATATGGATTCCTAAGATGTATTCCAAGCACGCCAAGAACTGCCCGGGAAATGTACCAGGTTGCTTGACTATTCCACCCATGGGCAATTTTGATGACAATACCGAGTCCTTGTGGCCAGTCCTCGTGAATCACAGAGAGCCCTAGCAAGCCATCTGCGCCCTCCTTCGCGAGGATCTTACCCTCACCCGCTTTCAGGCATGTGGAATCGAGTCTGTTGAACCCGCCGACCAAATCTGGGTTCCTGTTCATTGCTTCCCAAATCCAATCCTCATCTTTTCTTGAAGCGAGGTTGGCAAACATGACAGCCAACTCATTAACCGTGTTGGACGTTGTTGGCATCCCACACCCATCCTTCGCAACCCTGTCCGGATTCCATTCCGGATCTCCCATGTATTCTCTGAGAACGTCAATGTATAACGGAAACCAGGCCGAGTTCGGTAGAGTGTAGCCAGCACGCCGGATTCCTAGTAAGCGCATTCCCTTCAGAACAGCCGCATGCTCTCCAGAACAGGTGTGGAACCATCGACGTGGCCTCCTGACCTGACGTCCGAACTGGACCAGGGGAACATCAAGGGGGCACTGCATAAGGCCCCATTCGGACTCATTCAAGATTGTCTGCGCAGCAGCAACGTGCTCAGTGTCACCATTGTGAGACGAGCAGGAGATGGATTTCTGATCCCAATCAAGTTCATTGTCCAAAACTTCTGCGAACACTTTCATCATGAATGGTTTCATCATCGAGCGCCCGTAGATGAGCACGTTCCCACCGAATGAATGGATTATTTCCCCGCCATGGGCCCACGCGATGGCGCCATGGATTGTATTCTCGGATACATCCATCCTGCGAAAATCGACCAACGGCTCCCACTCCACATCTCTTCCAGTTGCTATGTTGTCGAATTTTTCGCCGATAGGAGTCTTCGGATAGACTTTCGAGCCCGGCCTTCCAGATGAAACCGACGAGGGCCTTTCATTGGGATCCATTTTCTCTCACACCACTCTGTTGACAATCGGCACTACTTTGGTCATAAATGCCTCCATGTCGCGCATTACCCTCTTGCTGTCATGGTTGAAGAAGTCAAACCAACACATGATCCTATCATCTGGATGATATCTCTGTTTCAGCTGTATTGCCACTTCCTCTGGGTTTCCAATCACCGCGTTGTTAACCGCCTTCTCTACTTTCCCCGGATCTATAGTCCCCTCGAGGGCAGACCAATAAGTGGATATGGAGGATTTTGACTCCCGCTTTGCCATGATCGACTTCTGCTCATCTGTGAGCCCTGGCTCATCGTTGACGAAAACCATCACAGTCCTTGGCATCATTGACCTCCTCCACTCTCCTCCGTCCTTGTGGTAGTTAGCACTCATCCTCTTGTGGGTCTCCTCAATGACATCAGGGGGTGTGATGCTTAGGTTGAATACTTGGACGGGCCTCCATTTGTTCACCTCTATTTGCAAGGCTGGGTCATGGCTGCCAATCACGAGGTTAAGGAGGTCTCGTCGCCATTCCTTTGGTATGGTGGCAATCGACTCGAAATCATAGCGTCGCGGGATGGAGATTGAGTCTGGCATTGAATTCATCCCCAATAGCTTCATTGCTGCCTTCTGGACATTATCCCAGTCTCCATCACTCCGGAAGTTTGAGCGGGACAGCACCGTCTCTCTTATCATTGACGAATCGATCACTTCCCCTGACAGGAGCCGGAGGAAAATCTCGCTGGCCTCAGCAAAAATTTGACCCCTGAGCGCTGGCCATGCAACCTCTTCCAATGCATTTCGCGGGGAGATGCCGTAGGGCCTAGCCATGAATTCAAACCGACCCGCAGAGAAGCCGATGTGAACCCTCCTCCGTTCTTCTTTCTTGAGTCCATGCAAGGCGATAAGGGAGCCGACCCGCTCAGCCTGAGCGATGGGCCCGCCAGATGCGAGTATGGACATAACCGCGCTTCCGACCTCAATGTTGGAGGTTCTGGATAGAACCATGGAGGCGATTTGGAAAAAATCCGTGCAGAGCCCTACCTCGCCGGGGTAATGGGGGACGACAGGTCGAGAATTCGTCTTCTGAACCTCCGTGGACAGATGGGCCTGCGCAATCCACCCAACGCCAAATCCCAATTCATCTGCCTTAACCGCCTGTTCAAGGAAATTGGAGAACATCTCCCTCTCAGACGGCTTGTAGCCATTTGAATCAGGTGTTTGAGATATTGAGAAGAATATGTCGAATTCCATCTCAACCAGCCTCAAATCGAGCGCATTCTACCGCCATCGACCGCCAAGCTAACGCCTCTGATGGCCCCACTCACGGGCAGACACAGCCAGACTATGGCAGAAGCGGTCTCGAAAGGATCCACTAGCCGATTTATTGGGGCCTGCCCCTTCCAGTTTTCATAGATTTGATCCACTGACTGCCCCGTCCTCAGGCTCCTGGCCTTCGAAAGCGATACAAGGCGTTCTGTGTCCGTGTAGCCAGGTAGGACATTATTGATCGTGATGCAGGGGTGCAACTCCCTAGACAGGGATTTGCTCCATGAGGCCATAGCTCCTCGCAGTGTGTTTGAGAGCCCTATGCCTTCAATCGGCTCCCTAACAGAGGTTGAAATTACGTTCACGATTCTCCCGAATTCCATTTGCTCC
>Ga0163110_10000604_pt1 | contig 17154 bp, 11 predicted proteins | sample CRUFie1St17metaG_FD_108703 | JGI IMG/M metagenome (GOLD analysis project Ga0163110, IMG submission 108703) | Marine microbial communities from the Costa Rica Dome - CRUD Field 142mm St17 metaG | ecosystem: Environmental > Aquatic > Marine > Oceanic > Photic zone | place: Costa Rica: the Eastern...
GAAAGTTTTTGGCCAGGAATTGGCAAAACTTGGGTTTGGACTAGCAGAGGAAAAGGTCGTGTAGACAGACTTTCTTTGTGGGTCGGACAATTATCAACTCCGGGAATTTCTCGAAGGTATGTTCGGATTCCTCCTGATTTAAAGTTAAAACCACTGATAATCGAAGGTGATGAAATCGAGATTGCTGGCCACAGGAGGCCCCCGCGAAAAGGAGAATACGTGAGCATTCTAGATGCGGCTTTAGTAGAATCAGGATTAGTGATGAAATATCTAGAAAGCGTAGCACCTGGCCAAGAAATAACATGGAGCGTAGTCGAGGGGAGAAGGCCACAAATCCACCACCCTAGGGAAATGGAATTTTTGGATATTCAGCAGAAGTTACTAGTGCAAGCAACAGGCAGAGTAGTGAAATTAGTTCACTCTGAGTTATCGATGGACACAATATCACATCTTGTTCAAGCGTCGCGAGATTACGGGTTCGGTAAATTGACACTTCGCGTAGCCGTAGAGCCGGACCTCCAACCTAGGTTGCAAGGTAGTCTTGACAGGCAACTCTCTGCCAAGGGGGGAAGTCACGTCGGTTTTGTTGCAAAACAACCTCACGATTCTATGCTTCTTTTGTGCTTAGAATGACAACAGGCTTTTAGCACCACGAACAGGGTCTCCCACTACCCCGATTTCGTGGCGCAGTCTCGCGAATGGGCAATCGCGGTCTTGATATAGGGGTGGTTTGTCGCAAAGCCGCTCGACATCATGTTGTACGCGTTTTACAGGTGAAATGTAATGGCAAACGATCAAGATTTGGGAGACGACTTCTCCTACATGCTTCGAATGGCAGATACCGATATCGACGGTCTCAAGCCCCTAAGGACTGCACTAACAGCTGTCCGTGGTGTCGGCGACCGCACAGCGGCTAATATCTGTACAATAACCGGGTTCGACCCAGGCATGAAAGCTGGTCACCTAGATGCTGGACAGCAAGACACCCTCCGCGAGGCAATCGAGAACTACGCTCAGAACGTCCCTCTCTGGATGCTAAACCGCCAACGTGACCTAGAGACCGGAGACGAGCTTCACTTGTCTGGGCAGGATCTCAAGCTAACTCATGAAGACGATGTTTCTCGTCTTCGTTCAATCAAGTGCTATCGTGGTGTACGCCATGCTGGTGGCCACAAGGTGCGCGGACAACGCGGCCGCTCCAACGGCCGTTTCGGTTTGACTCTGGGAGTACAGCGCAAGAAGTGATAGGAGGAATAAGAAATGGGACATCCGAAATTCGCTCGACCAAAGTACGACACTCCTCCTCATCCGTGGAAGGCTGACAGGATTGAAGAAGAACACGCAATCAAGGCAAATCACGGTCTGAAAAACATGACAGAGATTTGGAAAGCAAAGAGTGCATTGCGCCGTATTCGTGGACAAGCGATGAAGTTAATCGGACGTGTGGATACATCTGAGGGTCACTATGCAAGAGAGAAAGATGCATTATTAGCATCTCTCAACCGTAAAGGGCTAATTGCAAGCGATGCTATCCTGGACGATATCCTCTCTCTTTCAGCAGAGGATATTCTAAATCGCCGCTTACAAGCGCAAGTTTACTACAAGGGCCTTGCATGCTCTATGAAGCAAGCAAGACAACTTGTTACTCACGGACAAATTTGTATCGGAGATCAAAAAGTAACAATACCTTCTTACCCAGTTTCTAGAGATGAAGAAGAAACAATTCGCTATCATCCACGTTCAAACCTGAACGATGAAAACCACGTTATTCGTCAAACAATTCTCGGAGTTCGTGAATCTGCTGAATATGCTGAAGACGAATCAGATCCTGAATTCACACAATCTGAAGCATCAGATGTGAACGAATCTGCAGAAGAAGCACCAAAGGCAGAGGACACAATTGAAGGAGGCGGTGAATGATGCGCAAGGCTATCATCAACATTTTCTCAAGCTACAACAACGTTTTGATGACTGCCACTGATCTAACAGGCGCTGAAACGATTGCAACCTGTTCAGGTGGGCAAGTTGTCAAATCCTCTAAGGACTCTGGCGGTCAATTCGCTGCAACACGCGCAGCTGAAAGAATGGCAGATCAGCTGAAGGAAAAGGAATTCACTCAAGTTATTGTCAAGTATCGTGCACCGGGAGGAAACAAATCCAACAACACAGGACCTGGAGCTCAAGCAGCGATTCGTGCTTTAACTCGTGCTGGAGTCACAGTTACTCGTATTGAAGACGTAACTCCAATCGCTCACGATGGTACAAAAAAGAAGGGTGGCCGCCGTGGCCGCCGTGTCTGATTAACAGAGGTGTTGAAAATGAAGGCGGAGATAGTAGAAGGTTGGCCCAAGGACAATAGAATTAGAATTGTACTTTCAGATACTAACGCGGCTCAGGTAAACAGCCTTCGCCGTGCTATTCTAGCAGACGTTCCAAAAATGGCAATCACCAAAGTCAGATTTGAACAAGGTGTTACCCAAGATAATAAGGGAGAGGTTATCGAATCAGTGAACGTTCTTCCTGACGAAGTTCTTGCACACAGGTTAGCGATGGTTCCAGTACCAACATTCTTGGAGGAATTTGTATTTCCAGAAGACGATCCGAATAACGAAAATCTTCCCGAAGACCAGTGGGGTTCACCTATGTCCCAAATCATCTATCATCTCTCAATAAGGGGCCCAAATTCAGACTCAGAGGATGAATCCAAGACCGTTTACGCTGGTGATTTGAACGTGCTGGGCGAGACTAAATTGCAAATCAAAGAGGAACACAGTCGTATTCCTTTGACAATCCTCTCTAAAGGTCAGTACCTAGAGCTGTACGCATATGCTACACTAGGTCGAGGCAGAGATCATGCAAAGTGGTGCCCTGCTGCAGCAGTAACTTTCCAGCCAAGGCAAAAAGCGGTTCTTGCAAAGCCGAAGAAAGCAAATGTTCTATTTGACCTTAATCTAACCTCCAAGACTGGACGTGAGATTAATGCCAAGATGTTCACAAACAAAGAGTGCACTGATGTTAATGCAGTAATGGATCTTGAGCGCGCTCTTCACCAGGTTGGATATGGCACAGGACGTGACGAAGAATTTGACAATGCTATCGTTATGGAAGATATTGAAGGGGAATATGTTTTCTCTTTCGAATCTGACGGTTCAATGCCAGCTGAAGAAATCTTCAATCGTGCATGTACTGAACTAGTCTCTCGTTTCGAGAAGATCACTGGTGAAATCGACGCAGCATTTGCTTGAATCGAAGACAAATTCGCAGATTTTGGCGAACCATGATGACCTATGTCACATAGGCATGATGCAATGGGTGAGGTCACAGTTCACGTTGGAGGTCACGTGACTCTCCTTTTTTCAATACATTCCAAGGCCCTACTTGCAAGAAACCAAGGGTCGAAAGGAGCAGGTTTCTGCCTCGAAGACGGAGTTAAATCGACAGTATCCATTCTAGACAAAGGTCCGGATAAAATTTCTGTATTTTCAATGGATGGAAACCAATTTGAAAGCGGTCAGAAATTATACTCTGATTTGTTACAAGCATTCAGAGATGTATTTGGTGTTGAAGAACCAGTAAAAATTGAGATTCAATTAGAGTTACCGGTTTCCCAAGGATTTGGGATGTCAGCGGCCGGATTATTAGCAACTAGTTTGGCCCTCGGAGAACTATTTGATCGGGGTGATGAGGGTCAACTTGCTAGGATTGCTCACAGAGTTGAGAGAAATATATCAGGTGGATTAGGTGATATATTGGGATTATGGGCAGGAGGGTGCGAATTACGCACAGCTCCAGGAAGTCCTCCTCATCCGGGTAAAGTCGTTGGTTTCAGTGTAGACTGCCCCGCAATACTTGTATGGGATCCAGAAGGTGAAAAGCATACATCAACCTATATCGATGATGAAACCTGGAAGACAAAAATTACCAAGGCAGGAAATTCTGCAGTATCTCGTCTGAAGAATTACAATTGGGATTCTGGCATTTGGGATTTATTATTAGATGAAGCAGATAGGTTTGCTTTGGACTCTGGTCTATTAGAGGAGAAGGCTAGAGCCAACCTGCTGAATGTTGTTCTTCAAAACACAAGCGATTTGATGAGTTGTCACTTGTGTATGCTTGGGACCTCTCTAATCGTCGTGCCAAGAAAATTAGGAAAGGAATTCGATTGCGGTGAACTAGCAGCAAAACTACGGCCATTAGGTTTAGGTGTCAGAGAAACTAGGATTCAGTAACCTGATTCAGCAATTCTAGATTCAGTGGCCCACAATCGAGTAGGATTGTTCCAGGAATGTGAATATTATCGCAAAAACCATGCCGAAATACCAAAGCTCCCTGTCCCCAAGTGTCTACATATCGGCCTGCCTGTTTCACGATTTTTTTTCTTTGAAAGTTTACATCCGCCCCATAGAAATGCTTAGCATCAATCCATGCTACAGGTTCACCGTTAATCTCGACGTGATCCAAGAACAACAAATCTGGAGTATTCACAGGTCTTCCATGTTCTTGCATCTGTTCTTTTACCATCTCTCCTTGCCTCCTGACTCTGACCCCTTGGTCTTCGAACCAATCAGCCAATATTTCTTCGAAAATATCAGCGCGGACATGAGTTTCAGATTGGTCGACATTACTCACTCTGTCGGCAGCTTCAGCAGCTTCGAACTCTTTTCTTTCTCGCTCTTTGAATTTCGATGGCGAGCGCAAAGTTTCCTTGATTCTTGATTTAGACCAACCCATTTCTTTGAGTATTACTCTAAAAATATTCATTGGGGGAAAGTCGAACTTAGTCGATAAATCAACAACAGTCACACCGTCGCGATAAAGTCTGTACAACGCTTTACCTCGAGCTTGTAACTGGCCATGTGAATAAACTGTTTTTTGTTGTAACATGGCACTTCTCAGAGATAGTGCCTGATCGATTGTCATGTCAAAGTCATCAACCATTTTTCCTATTTCAGCAACTCTCTCGTCCGGTAACCATCCAAATTCTCCACGTCGAACCACCTTAGACGCAAGTATACTTTCTGTTTTCAAAGCAACAGGATTATTTTCCCATTCAAAGGAAAAATGTCCAGGTGTTCCAAAATCTTCAGGTATGCCAATTGGTAGTGGCGAGGCTTCGAATCTACTCATTGCTGCATCTTTTGCAGCATTGTCATATTCTGCATGCCTCTCGATTAACAACTTCTTACTTGGCCCACCATGAGCTTTGGGCTTCTTTCGATTTTTACGCCGGCGGCTATTTTTTTTGCTAGAGCCGCCTTCTGCCACAAATTACCCGGGGTGTTTCCATCCAATAGATACACCGGTTATTGAACCCGAGATAAATCGTCAATGAGTTGCTTAGATTGATTCTGCATGAATTTGTTAATCTGTCTAGAAAAAACAGACAGTACAAAAGAAGCTTCACAACTGGCATGCACTTCGATACCGCCTTCTTTTTCATGAAGAAATGTAATAGAGATTTTCAGGTTTTTCAGACCCTTGGCTATTGCGCGCTCGTTTCTACTTTGACCTTCTCCAAGCAAAACTATTTCGCAAAAGAAATCCCCCTCGCGAATGGTCTTTATCTGCCACTTTGTTTCAATAAGGCTCCCTTTGATCATTTGAAATATTGCGAGATGATCACCCTCATCAATACTTTCTGGTTTAGTTGCTAACATACTTTTAGCAGTACTGTTCCATTCAGGCCATTTACTTGGGTTTCTGAATGCAGCAATACTTTTTGTGACTTGTTCCGGTGGAAGTTCTCTCCTTGAGGTATAAGTAAACTTCCTGCCCATATCTATTCCAAGCAGTTTGGCAGCATTGATGTTGCGGACAATTATGCCATCAATTCAAGTGAGAGATGGAGATGGGGAGTCATGCGTCGAATGCTGGTATGGGGATTAATCGCCCTCCTATCCTTGCCTATTATTTCAGTCGCAGAAGAACCCAACGAACCCTTAGGATGGGCTCAGATCGCAGGTGGTTTTGAAGAAGATTTGATTACAGGGCACGTGATTTTAGACGATTCGAGTATTGTTGTTGCTGGCAAATTTACATCCGCCGCCCTATTTGAGGAAATCGGACTTGGTTCAGTTGGAATCAATGGGGATTCAGACCTATTTATCGCTGTGATGAACGCTTCTGGTAATTGGACTTCAGCTTACAGTTTTGGAAGTCAGGGAGATGATGGAATAGACTCGATTGCACTGCATCCCTCTGGCGACCTGATTGTTGTAGGGCATTTCTGTTTAGGTACAGCCGGGGAGCCTTGCGAGATGAATGTATCAACATTTACAGCAACTAAGGCCAATAACGACGGAGAAGGAGATGCATTTGTGGGCCGGTTCTCGATAACAAATGCTTCATTAGATCCAATTTGGATTAGGACTATTGGAAATGAAGGCGATTTGAAAGGTTTTGACGTTGAAATAAGCCCGAACGGAGGAGTTACGGCTGCAATATTCCACAAAGCTAATTTGGACATCGAAGGACAATTCTTACCAGGTTCAGATGGCACTAATATTGCGATAATTCACTACGATGAAAATGGAGCAATAATATGGAGTAATGGCATAATCAGCCCTGAAGGTATTGAGATTTTTGGAGGCATGTGTTATTCCTCTGATGGATACTTACACGTAGCTGGAACCTATTTTGGCTCTGTTGAGTTCATTGAAAGAGAGGAGTCAATTGGTGGAACAGATATTTTCGTTGCACAAATTGACGGATATGGAAATTTCACATGGACTGCATTTGCTGGCGGTACTGGTGAGGATTGGGCCAATGATTGTGCAGTAGATAGTAACGGATATATCCACGTAGTTGGGCAAATTGAGGATTCAGCGCAATTTGGGTTTACCAACATAACATCCAACGGCTGGAGAGATATGTTCCATGCGAAAATTAGCTCAGGTGGAGTATGGAGTAGCGTACAGAATGCTGGAGGCGGCGGTTGGGAAAACATTGAGACATTGGTAATTGACTCCAAAGACAACGTAATAGTCACCGGAACATATACCTCAACCTTCACCCTTGGTGTAGATGAATTAGTTGATCGAGATTCGCACTGGGAAAAGAGAGATGTGTTCGTAGCACAAATCGATAACTCAGGCCAGTGGGCTTGGGCAGTTTCAGCTGGAGGAAGCGGTGACGACATCGTTTACTCTCTGGAGTTCGGCGAGGATGAAACCCCAATTATAGGAATGACTATTCAAGACACTGCAGAAATGGGAGCATTCAATCTATCCTCACTTGGCTACAGTGATATCGTAGTGTGGAATTATGCACGAGATCAAGATTCTGATGGATTAACTGACGGAGCAGATAATTGCCCTAGAATAGCAAATCCAGATCAGATAGATACAGACGGTGATTTGTATGGAGATGCTTGTGATGATGATGATGACGGGGACTCAATAGGTGATGATTGGGACGATTGTTCTCCAGGAGAACTTGGCTGGAATTCAGCACCGAATACTGACCATGATAGCGATGGATGCAGAGATTCCACCGAAGATTTTGATGACGATGAAGATGGAATTTTGGACCAATATGATAATTGCTCCAAAGGACCAGTTGGCTGGATTTCAACAATTGAAAATGATGAAAATCAAGATGGTTGCGAAGACGTAGATAGCGACGGTGACGGTTATGTTGATCAATTAGACAAGTGTCCTTCAATTTATGACAATCAAGCTGATTTAGATGGTGACGGAATAGGTGACGCTTGTGAGACAGACACTGATGGAGACGGTATTTCTGATGAGTACGACAATTGCCCCAGAGATTCATTTGAGTGGGCAAGTGAACACGATATAGATCACGATCAAGATGGCTGTCGTGATGCAGATAGGGATCCAGACGATGATGGCGACAATGTCCTAGATTTGTCAGATGAATGCCCGACAGGAGAAATCAATTGGAATGCATCTTTCGATCATGATAATGATGGCTGTCATGATGATTTTGAAGATGATGATGATGATTCAGACGGATTTTCTGACACTGAAGACTCTTGTCCCCGCGGGTATGTTGGCTTAGCCGGCCTTGGCATGGATTTAGATCAAGATGGTTGTATAGATACAACTGAAGATGATGATGACGACAATGATGGAGTCGAAGATTCCTCGGATGAGTGTCGATATACGCCTAGTGGTTTAGACGTAGATTCAACGGGTTGCTCGGGCGTTCAATTAGATGATGATGGAGATGGAGTACACAATCTAAACGATCTCTGTCCGTCTACAGAACCTGGTGCTAAGGTATCATCAACAGGTTGTGCTGAAAAGACTCAGGACAAGGGCAAATCTGGAGTAGACGAAGAAGAGACATCTTACTTGATTTGGGCTTTGTTTGGAATTGCTGGAATTCTAGTAGTTATTGCCGCTTATGTGACATTCAAACCACAGGCTACATTGCCACCTAAATCAGTTCCTAAGGTTGGACAAAAAGATGCATCAACTGTAAACGATGGAGGGGGACAAGGGGATGGCAGTGCTACTTCTACCGACGTCGATGGTTCCAGCCTCGATGGCGATACTGGAAAGGCCTAATTCGCCACATATGAATTCTGAAGCAGCAGTTAGTATGTCCTCTTCGTTTAATGAGCCAGAAATCATCAGTTTTTCATCATCTGACCATTTGAAAATTTGCGGTAGCATTCTTTTACCCCAGAATCCCATTATTTCCCCTCTATTCTCTGGTTTCACAAATTGCAGGTTTGCTAGTTTACCTGCGAATGTTTTGATGTTTTCACCCCCCTCTAGATGGGTGATAGCAGCTTGAGCAAGTTCTCTCTTCCATGGCCTAGAAATGTGAACAGTGGCCGCACTAAGGTCTCCATCAATATGCTTTGAAGCAACCTTAGCAACCTTCCTTGCTTGTTCTAGGAATGCCCTAAGGTATGATTCTGCTTCTAATGCAGCCTCTTCTTTGGGATTTAAATTTCCAGGTAGGGTAAATGTCCTACTGGCAATGAGGTCACTATTTCCAAGCATTTTCCACCAGTCTTCAGCAATGTGAGGAGTTGCGATTGAAATCATATGAGTCCATATATCAAGAATCTCTTTCCCAAGGTCGGGATTATCTCCACCTCTTCTTCTATACCAATTTAGGTCCTTGACAATGTCGAAGTGACTTGCATCAACGGCTCCTCTCAGATCGTAGTTGTCCATTGCCCTTTGCCACTGAAGACATCTTTGCTTAATTCTCGCTCTCATCCACAGGTCAATTTCGCTTTCTTTTCCATCCCAAGCAAGTATGTTTGAAGGCATTCCGTATAGCTGAACCATTTGCCGATAATTTGCTTCTAGTGCAGCATCTGACCAGTCCATTCCTGCCGTAGGATTAGCAGCAAATAGAATGAACAATCTAACCGTATCAGCACCATATTTTTCGATCATATCTTCAGGTGAAACAGTATTGCCAAGGCTTTTACTCATCTTCGCACTTCTTTCAGTAAGTTGTTCACCACAGTGGGGGCAAGCTTGTCCAGAATGATCGACGTGAAGTGTAATCGCACAACTATTGCACCAAGGAGCGGCTTTGTTTACCATACCTTGACACAAAAGCTCATTGAAAGGCTCATCGATATTATGTAAACCCGCATCTCGTAGAGCCTTTGTCCAAAACCTAGCATAAATCAAATGCATTTGTGCGTGTTCTATACCGCCACAGTAGAAATCTACATTCATCCAATGATTTGCAATTTCAGGATTGAAACAGGTGTCATTTTGCATAGAATCAGTATATCTCAAGAAATACCAAGATGAATCAACAAATGTATCCATTGTGTCTGTCTCTCTTCTAGCATCCTCTCCACATTTGGGACATTTTACATTACAGAAAGTTTGACTGGTTTCTAAGGGGTTTCCTTTCCCATCAAATATCACATCTCTTGGAAGTTCAACAGGCAAATCTTCCTCTGGAACGGGAACAGCTCCGCATGAGTCACAGTGTATAATTGGGATTGGAGTGCCCCAGTATCTTTGTCTGCTAATCAACCATGGCCTAATTTTCCAATTTATGGTTCCATTGCCTAATCCTTTATTTTCTAGAGCATCGCAAACGGCCGTTTTCGCTTCATCTCCATAAAGCCCATCAAAACCCTCAATTCCAGAGTTGACCATCCAACCAAGGTCACACTCAGCAGATTTCATTTCTGCATCACTACTTGCATCCTCAGACATTACTAATACTCTCTTTATTGGGATATCGTATTTTTTTGCAAAATCAAAATCCCTCTCATCATGACCAGGAACAGCCATTACAGCACCCGTTCCGTATGACGCAATTACAAAGTTTCCTACCCATATTGGTATTTTTTCTCCTGTCAAGGGATGAATTGCAAAAGATCCAGTCGGAACTCCTTTCTTCTTCCCCATATTTTTGATTCTATCAAATTCGCTCATTACCGCAGTCTCATCGTGAAGGGTTTTCCAATCGCTCTCATACTGAGTTCCAGAAACTAACTTTTCAGCGAGTTCATGCTCAGGTGCAAGTGTAACAAATGTCACTCCAAACAATGTATCTGGCCTGGTTGTGAAAACACGAATTTTCTCATCCATGCCGTCTATTTGAAAATCAATCTCAGCACCTTCAGATTTACCAATCCAATCTTGTTGCAGAGCTTTCACATTCTCGGGGAAATTAATCGTTTCAAGACCGTCCAGTAACTCTTGAGCGTACTTGGTTATATTCAGGAACCATTGGCTCATTTCTTTCTGAATTACAGGACCAGTACAGCGCCAGCACCTTCCTGCTTTTACCTGTTCATTTGCTAGAACTGTGTTGCAAGAATTACACCAGTTCACAGGTGCAAACTCCTGATACGCCAGATCTTTTTCTAGGAACTTAAGGAAAAACCATTGATTCCATCGATAATATTCTGGATCATGGCTCTTTACAACTCTTCGCCAATCATATGAGAACCCCATTCGTCTGATTTGTTTGGTAATCGATGCCATATTTCTCTCGGTAATGTCGTGCGGATGTCCACCTTCAGCTATAGCAGCATTCTCAGCAGGCATGCCAAATGAATCAAAACCCATTGGATAAAGAACATCAAAACCCATCAACCGCTTATACCGTGCTACAGCATCACCAATTGAATAATTTCTTACATGCCCCATATGCATTTTCCCAGAAGGGTAGGGGGACAGTTCAAGACAGTAAAACGTAGGGTTGTCTTCATTGAATTCAACATTGAAGATTTTGGAATTGTCCCATTCCTCTTGCCACCGAGGCTCAGTATTTTGTGGAATATATTCCGTCATCAAAACACCTCTTCGCCCCTACGGGGCGAGTTGTCGACATATCTAATGGCCTTGAAACCATCTGATGAATCATAGTTCAGTAGACTCAAGTAGGAAGGTTGCTTCTTTAGTCAGGCAATAACGATTCCTGACGCCACTCCTTTGCTTCTCAACTAATCCAAATTTCTGCAGTGTGCGGAGATGATGACTTACTAATTGCTGAGACCTATCTAATCGGCGGGCTAATTCGGCCTGTGTTGGGTACAGGTACATCTGTCCATCATCGTCCAGCAGACGCAAAATCTTGCCTTGCAAACTGTTAGGGTCAGGAGATAGAGGAGGTAGAGGCAAGTCTTCTTCCAAAATACCAGGATGTAGGTTGGATGTGAACGGGTAAAATCTAACAAGTCTTCCGTCAGGTCTTCTCCAGATTCGATCCTCGTCTTCTAATATCTTCAAATGATGTGTTATTTGGCCGTTTGACATTTCAAGAGCAGCCATTAAGGCTCTGAAATGGCAACCAGGATTAGCGGTAAGATATCCCATTAATCGTCCTCTTTGGTAGCGACCATCGCTAGTTTCACTTGTGCGACCCATAAGGGCTAAGAGCCACAATCCAGCATTCGTGGCAGGGATTCTCCACGATTCATTTGTAGCAATGAATGCGAATAATAATGTCAAAACACCACTACTAGCCGCAACGGCTCCTATTGTTATCAAAACAGGGCTGATTTCCTCGTCTTCAATTGCAACAGGAGTTTCTGTTTTGACAACATCTCCCTCCTCTTGGAAATCATCAATGATTTGTTGGGAATATACTTCCTCAACAGTGAATGATTTGACGTCAAAGTCAGCGCATTCAGGCGCTGGGGTTGAGTCAGAGACAAGGTATTGTCCTGTTGCTCCTATCTCAGGAGTCCAAGAGATCAAACCTTGGGCTCCAGCTAATGTCAGAGTGCCTTCATCTTGTGTATTTAGCAACCAACATGTACCAAGCTCGCCTGTTGTGGAACTCCAACTTCCAGTAATTACTCTGGAATTGATATCATTCTCTTCAACACGAACCTCTTCTTGAGAGGCATCTTCCTCGGATATGATAGGCCATTCAAATAGCATTGAAGAGCGGACTCTCGGCGCAGTGGTGGTTTCAAAGAGGAGCAAGTATTCACCATCATCTAAATCATTCATATCGAATTCAATAGGCTCGAGAGGCATTTGTGACAACATCAACGAGACCGATGTGTTATACTCACATTCTGACAGCCACATATCAATCTCTTGACCGTCGAAGAATAGAGTTGTGGATAGGCCACACAATCTAAACCAATTCATTTCAAATGTGGAATCGCTGATTAAGGTCGGTGAAATTGAGAGTGTTGTTTCTCCCGTTAATTCTGCATCGATGTCAATCGACTCATCTTCACAGTACGTGTCACGGTCTCTCGTTAGGTGAATGGATTCGGTTGCAAACAAATCGTGCTCTGGAATTTCCATAATAACAGTGAGCTCCCCCGGGGCAATATGGCACCCTGCAAGGTCAATGAAAGTCCATTCTGGTTGAGTAAATATCCTACTGTTTTCAGAATCTATTTGGTATTCAACTTCTAGTTCAGTACAATCTTTGATCGCTCTTGAGTCCATGACTACAGTGCCCGCAGAATCGACGATCCAATATTCTCCACGACATGAGTCGCTGAACTCCAGCAGGACACTATCTTGGCCGTTATTGATAATCGAGATTTCAGATTCAAAAATTTCAAACTCGCCGAATTGGTCATCCCCTTCCAAAATTAGTTCCAAATCTAGCAGGGAGAGATCTCCCAAACTTTCTCCTTGGTCATCATCTTTGATTGCATTCAATGTGATTGTTTGGCTAAGTGACTGACTTCCTAAGGAAATCTCAAATTGATTATCTCCGTTGTCAAGCGCCACTGGAATTTGACTTACAGTTAGAACTTCACCAGATTCAAGAATGCCAGATCCACATGAATCGAATAACTCACTGTTGATTACAATTTTACATTCTCCCATGTTTAACTGAATCTCTTCTTGATTTGTATTATGCAACCTTACCGAAATAATACTTGGTGATGATTCAGCATGAATGCCATCTCGTGCTGTCGATGTAACAATCATATCAATCCCTTCAGGGACATCAACTAGCGATTGGACATGGATGGTGACGCTAGAGGATAATTCTTCTCCCGCAACAAAATATTCGATTGTATAATCGCCTGAGGGGACAGGTTTGCCATCTGAATCGGTAAGGTCCCACGTGAGGTCGCCCAACTCATTGGTTGAATAAGCACCGAGGTCCATTCCTCTGCTTTGTCCTAGGCAGGTTTCGCTTCCGTCAATGATTAGCGTATTATCACTCCATACTCTGATTACTTCATTGCACGATGGGTCTACTGTGATACTTGTTGCATCTCCATCATTGTTTAATTCAGCAGATATTGTAACAATTTCGCCAAATGCGTACCAACCTTTGTCTGGAGCGTCAACTAAGCTTGCATTTAGGGACACATTTGCATTGTTTGCAAAGGCACTGGGAGCCATCACTGCCAATAGGCCGGCCAGCAGTAAAGCCAGCGTCCGCTCTCTGCCCATGGTAAACCATGGGCGTCATCCCTTAGAAGTAATGCGGTTCATGCCATTGGTGAGCGAGCATGGCAGATTGTATCTTTGAGTCCGAAAAAATGCTTGTTTTTCAAGCGCAGTTAGGCGAATGGGACAATTTGAATCATCTGTTAGTCTGTAAAAAAACGAACAAAGCTGTGATTGTTGACCCATTTTTTTCAGACTATTGGTTGAGGATATGTTCAGACAGAGGATGGGAACTCGACGAGGTATGGCTAACACATACACATTGGGACCATGCAAAAGGTGTTGAGGGCTTACAAGACAAGATAGTCTGGGTCCACGAATATGAAACTCAAAGAGGCTGGGATGGGCCTTCAAATCGAGAATGGTCCATGGAGGCAAATAATTTCGTTAATCAGAAAATCGGTGAATTAGAATTTGAAGCACATTGTACTCCGGGGCACACTCCCGGCCACATGGTATTCATTGGCGAAGGTGTGGTTGTAAGTGGAGATTGTCTGTTTCTGGGGAGGTGCGGAAGGACTGATTTATTCGGAGGAGATAGTGAGGCTCAGCGCCGATCTTTGCACCATCTAAGGACTCGTTTATCTGTGCTACCGAGTAATTGGATTGTTTTACCAGGGCATATCTACCCATTAGAAGATGGCTCTAATCCAACCTACACCACTGTAGAAAAATTACTGTCAAATAACGAGGCTATAGCTGCCATAGATGACGATTATGCTTGGAATAATCTAGAATTTTTAGCATTTGACGATGACTTGGCAGAAAAAGCTCGAAGACAGCGAGGAAGTACTCAATGAGTCAAATCACATATCATCCAGACTGAGCATTGTTGGAATTGCCTCTTGTTGGGCTTGTTGCTGTTGCATTTGGTGTTGCTGCCATTGAGGTAATTCTGCAGGGGGTTGCCATCCTAGCTCCATCGCTTTCGCTGTGTCCCCTTGAGCGACATAATAGTCAATCCACTCAAGTCTCCTTGCCTCTTCTTCTTGGAACATTGCATTGACTTTCATATCCTCTGCTTTATTGAAAGCCGCCCTTCTTCTACCGGCCTGCTTCGCAATCATGGCCACGGAAATTACAGCAAGTAGGAATACCAAAAGTCCTCCCAAAATTAGTATTTCACCCTCAAGGCCGAACAGCACACCTTCTTCTCCGTCATCTGATCCGGCAACATAGTCTCCATCGTATTCATTGGGGATGCCGTCATCATCATCATCATCAAATGAAGCACATTCGATAACTCTACCATCATCATCAATAGTCCCTAGGACACCTTGGCCAACCGTTGGATCGTATGGACATGGATCAATTTCGTCAGCGTAACCGTCCTCATCGGTATCTGGGCAACCATAGTAATCAGCCAAATACGATGTACCATACTTCAATTTACACTGGTCGGATTTCCAAGCTCCCAACACTTGACTATCCCCGTAGCCATCACCGTCAGTGTCGGCATGTTGAGAGGGACGCAATGGGAATGCGTCGGGGAGCCTTCCTGTATTGTTGTCTCCATATCCATCGCCATCGGTATCCGACCATTGACTTGGGTCTGTGATATCAAAATCACCCCATTGTTCACGGATTGTAATTAGATTTCCTTCATCTTCTTCATCAGCGATTGTTACATTGATCCAGCCGTAATTGTCTCCCCATCCGTCAAGATCGGTATCTTTCCATTGAAGCGGGTCATCTGGGAATGCATCTTCGCTATCTGCATACAAATCCCCATCAGAATCAGGGCAGCCTAATAGTCCAGTCATGTTGCTTGTTCCATAATCATCTGGGCAATCGTCTCCGTTTGGTACGTCTTGATTGTCACCAAAACCATCACCATCTTTATCGGTTTGCTGATAGAAGTCTTCAGGGAATGCGTCGAAAGGATCTACAACGCCATCATTGTCTGAATCAGGGCAGCCTCTAGCGGCTGGAATTGTAGATTGTCCGTAAAGTTCAGGGCATTGGTCTCCATTATTACCATCTGCATTATCTCCAAAGCCATCGTTATCGAAATCGCTCCACTGTGTAGGGTCGTTAGGGAAGAAGTCACCGTTTGGAATAATCGGCCTGTCTCCGTAGCCGTCTCCATCAGTATCAGCCCACTGACTAGAATCATCTGGAAATGCATCAGCATTATTCCCGTTAGGATTGTCTCCGTAATTGTCTCCGTCTCTATCCTCCCACTGAGTGCCATCATTAGGGAATGGGTCTCCTGCATTGGACCAACCATCCCCGTCTGCATCCGGACAACCAACTCTGTCAATAGAAGATGTGCCATATTCACCAGGACATTCATCTGGGTTATTCCCAGATGTATTGTCTCCAAAACCATCCCCGTCACTGTCTCTCCATTGGGTAGGGTCTTCTGGGAATGAATCGGCATCACCTGTTGGGTGAGCAGGCCAATTAGGAGTTGAATCTGACCAGCCGTCTCCGTCTGTATCTTTGCAACCTATGCGATCTTCGGTGGAATTGCCCCAGGTATTAGGACAGCTGTCGGATAGAGGCGTATTGGGTTCATCTCCAATCCAGTCTCCATCAGTATCTGCCCATTGGTATCTAAACAACGGGAATTTGTCGACTTTTGTCGCAGAAGGATCGTAATTACCGGGCCAGCTTTCGTCATTATCTGGAGTTGAAGGGTCATCTGTTGGCCTTATCGGAGTCCAGGAAGAATTGTCATAATTGTCTCCCCACCCATCTCCGTCGGTATCGTTCCATTGTGAGGGGTTCATTGGGAAAGCATCGCCTCTCTGATTTATGTGTAATTCTGTAAATTGTTGAACGTCGTAATAGTAATTGTCACCACGACCGTCAGAATCAGAATCAGCCCATTGCTCACTGTCTGCGGGGAAAACATCGCCTTCGTTTGAATATCCATCTCCATCGCCGTCAGGGCAACCGAATCGGTCTTGGAAACTTGTTCCGTAAGTGTTTGGACAAGCATCGCCCTGTGATGCAGGCAGAGGGTTGTCTCCAAAACCATCGTTGTCGGTATCTTCCCATTGGGTGCCATCATCAGGGAATGCATCGGTCTTGCCGTCTCCTTGGTCAGAGGTATTCCAGCCGTCATTATCAGGATCGAGATCTGCGAACCAAATGTATAGGCCTTCGTCATTGGTTCCATAAGCTTGAGCGATTCTTGAGCCGTCTGGCGCCCATGATACTCCATATGTTCGGCCGCAATTATTTCCTTGAGTACCTTGGCAGTTGTTCGGTCTTGGCTGAGTTAGCGTATCTATTGCGTTACCAGTGTCTGCGTCAAAAATTTTCATTTTCGCACCATCTGCTTCGTAATAGCTACCTCCATAGA
>Ga0163110_10000609_pt1 | contig 17113 bp, 20 predicted proteins | sample CRUFie1St17metaG_FD_108703 | JGI IMG/M metagenome (GOLD analysis project Ga0163110, IMG submission 108703) | Marine microbial communities from the Costa Rica Dome - CRUD Field 142mm St17 metaG | ecosystem: Environmental > Aquatic > Marine > Oceanic > Photic zone | place: Costa Rica: the Eastern...
ATATTATTTTTGATATGAATTTATTTTTTCTTCAATTTCCTCTTCTTTAATGTCAGTTATATTTTCTTCAATATCAATTTTTAATTTTAACCTATAATCAAGATATTCGTTTAATATTTGATTTGCTTCTATGCTATCTTTTCCAAAATCATGGATCATTTTATCATGTTTTTGAGACAGCAATACTAAGCTATCTACTGTTTCAAGATAGTTTCTAGGATTTTTCTTTTTAAAATCACTTGAGATAGATTCTTCAAAAAAACGATAATACTCCTCGAGTATTGCATTTGTAACTTTGTTCATTTTTAGTTTTGTTTTTAAATTTTCATTACATTTTTTTTTCAAAATATTTAGATCATAGAGATCTTGTGTCCAATAATAGACCTTCATAGCTTTAATAAACTGAAGAAATTCTTGATCAATCAAGTATTCTGATAAATTTTCATCCATTTTATTTTTTCTTTATTAGACAATTAATCATATAATAATATTATATTTGCATAATTTTGAAGATTAAATAATATAAAATTATGAGTAAAATTAATCATAGCTTAGATATCGATATTAAGGCTCTTGATGGTCAATTTATTGGTTCTAAATGGATAAAATCTCAAAAAAATGATTTTCCAGTTATTTCACCATCTACAGAACAAACAATAGCGCAAGTAAGCTTACCCACTATTGAAGATGCTGATTATGCAGTAAATCTTGCAAGAAAAACTTTTGATAATGGCTCATGGTCAAAATTACCAATAAAAGACCGAATTGAGGTATGTGAGAAATTGTGTAACGCTATAGAAAGTCGATTACCTGAATTAAACAAAGCCTGGATTCTAGAGTCAGGACCTACAATTTCACATGCAGAAATAATTAATGATCAAGTTGGTGTAGCAGTATGGCGTCAAATGCTAAAATCTGCAAAAAATATAAGCTGGGAGGAACAAAGAGAGGATGCTCTATTATTTAGAGAGCCTATCGGAACAGTCTTATCAATTATGACTTTCAACGGTCCAATAGTTTTAATGGGTATGAAAATTATACCTGCTTTATTAGCAGGTTGTACAGTTATAGGAAAACATGCTCCTGAGTCACAATTAACCTCAAGATTAATTTCTGAGGCTATTGAGGAAGCAGAACTTCCACCAGGTATTTTAACTCTATTAGCTGCAGACACAAAAGTAACTCAGTATTTAGTTTCTCATCCATCTATAGACATGGTTTCTCTTACTGGAGGAACCTCTATTGGAATAGAGGTTGTTAAACAAACGGCAGATCGTTTAGCGAGAACTGCTTTGGAGCTAGGAGGAAAATCTCCTGCTATTATTTTGGAGGATGCTGATTTAGAAACTACATTAGAAACTTTGGTTCCTGGTAGCACAGCATTTATGGGTCAAGTATGTGTTAATTTATCTCGAATTCTTGTTCCAAAAAGTAGAGAAAACGAAATATTAGAGGTTCTTGCCTCAAAATATAATTCCTTTGAGATTGGTGACCCTTTATTGGCAAGTTCTCAACAGGGTCCTATTTCTGTATATAGAGGCCTTGAGAGAACCGAACAATATGTTTCTTCTGCTAAGCAAGAAGGTGCTTCAATAGTTACTGGAGGAAAAAAACCATCTAAATTTGAAAAAGGGTGGTGGTATGAACCAACCTTAATATCAAATACAAATAATTCTATGAGAGTTGTTAGAGAGGAAATTTTTGGCCCTGTTACATCTGTTATGACATATACTGACTATAATGAGGCAATAAAATTTGCAAATGAGTCAGAATTTGGTTTGGCAGCATCTATTTATGGCAAAGATGAAGATTTAATGATGAATATGGCAAAACAAATTCAATCAGGAAGTGTAGCAATTAATACTGCAGGCATATCATTTATGCAACCATTTGGAGGCTATAAAAAATCCGGCTGGGGTAAAGAATGTGGTGATGAAGGAATACTTGAATTTACTCAATTAAAACAAGTAATTAAAGGTTAAAATTAAATTATTTTTACTTAAACCATATGCTTCTCAATTATTAAATATTAGATATGATAACAGTTTTTTTAAAACCAAATAATTTAAAATTTATTTTAAGAATTTTTTTTGAATATCTTCTAGATAATATTTTTAAAAGAGATGAAATATCTCAAACTGTTAAAAATTATATTTTTGAAAATGCTAAACAAAATGATCCTGACAGCATTTTAAAAGCCATGGATGATTTCGCAAAAAATAAAAGATTTTTAATGAATATTGGTAATGAAAAAGGTTTGTTGCTTTCAAAAGAAGTAAAAAAACTAGGAGGAAATATTTTAATTCTTGAATTGGGATGTTTCTGCGGTTATTCAGCAATCTTAATGGCTAAGAATTTAGGTAATTCAGGAAAGGTTGTTTCTTTGGAGGTAAATAGAACTTATGCAAAGAATGCTTCAGAAATTATAAATTTTGCAGGACTTAAAGATAAAATAACAATTATTCAGGGATCGTCTGATAAAATTATAGGAAGTCTAAGGTATAGATTTGATCTAATTTTGCTCGATCATTGGAAAAATCTCTATAAAAGGGATCTTTTAGCAATTGAAAAAAGAGGTCTTCTAAAAAATGGTTCTATTATTTTTGCCGATAATGTTGGTAAGTTAATCTCTGCTTTTGTTGGCAAAAGAGGTCAATCTGATAATTATCTAGATTATGTTAGAAATAACAACAAATACAAAAGTAAAAATATTAAAACTTTTCTTGAATATTCAAACGCAGAGGATGAGGTTGAAATATCAACTTATTCTCTAGACTATTAAAACATTTATATTATAAAAAAAAGATACAAATTAGGAGTTATTTTATGAAAAAATATATCGTATTAGGTTTATTATCATTTCTGATATTTTCTAATCAGGTTTTTGCTCATTGTGGTGATGCTGAAGCTCACGCAGCGGCTTCTAAAGAACATATCGAAATGGATAATAAAGAACATAATGATACTGAAAAAAAGAGTGATAGCTATAAAAACAATATGAGCAATAGATATTAGTTTATATTTTATTATTTATAAAATTTTAAACTGTTACTAATATTTTATTTGTTTTAATTTAAGTCGTGGTCCCGTAGCTCAGCTGGATAGAGCAACGGATTTCTAATCCGTAGGTCAGAGGTTCGAATCCTCTCGGGATCACCACTAGTTAACTAAAGACTACTTTTATAATTAGTTTTTATTTGTATCTTTTAATAGTTTAATTTTTTTAGCTGTAACAAAGTTTTATCAAAAACAACTAGTGTTTAATTTAATTAAATTAATACTTGTATGTTTATAATAACCATTATTAACTAATTTAATTTTAAGGAGTTATTATGAGTTGTATTGAAGGAAAAGTTATCTTAATTACTGGAGCAAGTTCTGGTTTTGGAATGGTCACCGCTAAGAAATGTGTAGAGCATGGTGCAAAAGTTATTTTAGGCGCTAGAAGAGAGGATAGATTAGCTGAGCTATGTAATTCATTGGGTAATGAAAATGCAATTTTTAAAGTTACAGATGTTACAAACAAACAAAATGTTAACGATTTAACAAAATACGGAATTGATACATTTGGTCAAATAGACTCATTGGTTAATAATGCTGGAATTATGCCTTTATCTTTTATTAAAGAAGGTAGAACTGATGAATGGGACAGTATGATTGATGTTAATATCAAAGGCGTCTTATATGCAATAGACTCTGTTTATAATCACATGATCGAGAGAGGTAACGGTCAAATTATAAATATTTCATCTGTGGCTGGAAAAAGACTTATTCCAGGGAGCGCTGTTTATTCTGGAACAAAATTTGCTGTTGGTGCAATTTCGGAAGGATTAAGAATAGAAAGCGCCGGTAAACTTCAAATAACATGCATTTTCCCTGGAGCTTTTGAAACTGAGCTTGGAGCATCTATTAAAGATGAATCTATGCTTGAGTATTTGGCCACACAAGCACAATATGAAAATTTAGCACAGCCAGCAGAAATTATTGCAGATGCAATTTTATATGCTTTAGAGCAGAAACCGGGTGTTGCCGCAAATGAGATCGTGCTTAGACCAACTGCTCAGGACTTTTAGATAGTATTATGTTTTTTTTAAAACTATTTTTAGGATCAATTGTATGGCTGTTGATAAGCTATTTCATTTGGATACTAATTATATAAATTTTTTGAGGTCATTATGCATTTAAAAATACCACCACCTATAGTTACTTTAATAGGTATATTGCTAATTTTTTTATCTAAAGATTATATTTTAATACTTTATTTACATCCGCATCTACAGAATACACTATCATTTTTATTTTTAATTATTGGTTTTATAATAATTTTTTCAGCAACAAAGGAATTTAAAAAATCTGAAACAACAATAAATCCAATGAAACCAGAAACATCAACTAGCTTGGTTACTTCAGGTATATTTAAATATTCACGAAATCCTATGTACCTTGGTTTAACAAGTATTCTATTGGCGTCATGCTTTTATTTTAGTTCACTACTTGGAATCATAGTCTATGTTCCTCTTTTTATTTTTTACATAACAGTTTTTCAAATTATTCCTGAAGAAGAAACAATGAGAGGTTTATTTAAAGATGAATATTTGAGCTATTGTTCAAAGGTTAGACGTTGGATTTAATTTTGATGAAAACAGAAAGAAAAAAGATAAGTAAAAAACTAATTGAAATGAGTGGCCATATTACTTGTTACAATTGTAAGCATATGAATCCTATTAAAAGTTTAAAAAGAAATTTATGTATTGAATGTGGTTTATCCTTACCATTTATTTATTAGGTTATCTTAATTTCAAACTTTTTATTACTTCCTTTTTTTCTTTATCAGAAAATTTTATCCAGTTTCTAATCTCATTTGGGTTTCTTTTACAACCTGCACAGAGTGTTTGATTGTTAATTTTATGAAGCGCACAAATACCAATACATGGTGAATCAATCATTAAAATTTCTCTTTTTATAAAATCCTTTTTAATTCTATAAATATTTTACTTGCATTAATATATGATTTCTTTGATTAAGTAACAATGTTTAGAATATTATCTTTATTTATGTTTCCAGTGATTACAGTATTATTATTATTATGGTACTTAAAATGCTTTTTATAAAAAACTATCTATTATTAAAATAAAGATATAAAAGCCATTCAAAAATTAAATCAGGGCACTATGAATCAAAAAATAAGAAATATTGCTATTATTGCACATGTTGATCATGGAAAGACTACATTAATAGACTCCATGATGAAACAAAGTGGCTTATTTAGAGACAATCAACAAGTTGACGAGAGATTGATGGACTCTGGTGACCTTGAAAAAGAACGTGGAATTACAATTTTAGCTAAACCAACGTCGATAACTTGGAATGATATTAGGATTAATATTATTGATACACCTGGTCATGCTGATTTTGGTGGAGAGGTAGAGAGAGTTTTGGGAATGGCGGATGGAGTTATTTTACTTGTTGACTCAGCAGAAGGTCCAATGCCTCAAACAAAGTTTGTTTTAGGAAAAGCTCTTAAGCTTGGTTTAAGACCTATGGTCATTGTTAATAAGATTGATAGACAAGATAGAAGACCTGACGAGGTTGTGAATGAGATATTTGATTTATTTGTTTCATTGGATGCTAACGATGAACAACTTGACTTTCCCATCTTATATGCATCTGGAAGATCAGGTTGGTGTGTTAAAGATTTGAATGATAAGTTCAAGGATCTTCAACCCCTAATGAGTTTAATAGTCGATCATGTCCCAGAGCCAATGGTTGATGAAGAAAATGATTTTGCAATGCTTGCTACCTTGCTTGATTATGACTCTTATTTAGGTAGATGTTTAACTGGAAAGGTAATATCAGGAAATGCAAAAATTAATGACTCAGTAAAAGCGATTGATTTAAATTCAAACTTAGTTGAGAGTGGACGTTTAACAAAACTTTTTAAATTTGAGGGAACAAAAAAAGTACCAGTTGAAAAAGTTTTTTGTGGAGACATCATTTGTATAGCTGGTTTAACAAAAGCTTCTGTATCAGATACAATTTGTAATACCAATGTTACAATTCCTTTACAATCTTCACCAATAGATCCACCTACAATGTCCGTAACTATTACTGTCAATGACTCTCCCTTTGCAGGAAGGGACGGAAATAAAGTAACTTCCACTGTTATAAGAGAAAGACTAATTGCGGAGTCTGAAACAAATGTTGCAATTACTTTTTCTGAGGCTGGAGGAAAAGAGTCATTTGAAATTGGTGGGAGAGGTGAGCTTCAATTAGGTGTTTTAATTGAAACTATGAGAAGAGAGGGTTTTGAGCTTACTGTTTCGAGACCAAAAGTTTTATACAAAAAAGGTGATAAAAATGAAAAATTAGAGCCGATTGAGGAAGTAACAATTGATGTCGATGAAGAGTATTCAAGTTCTGTTCTTGATAATATGAATAGAAGGAAAGGTGAAATGATAGATATGAGGTCATCAGGTGAGGGAAAATCTAGAATTATATTTCACGCACCTTCTAGAGCTTTGATTGGCTTTCAGAACAGATTCTTAACTGTTACTAAAGGAACAGGTGTAATTAATAGAGTTTTTTATGAGTATGGGCCTTACAAGGGTGATATAGAAGGAAGAAGAAATGGTGTTTTAATCTCTACTGAAACTGGTTCAGCTGTTGCTTATGCGCTCTTTAACCTTCAAGATCGAGGCGTAATGTTTTTAGGTCCTCAAACAGAGGTTTATAAAGGAATGATAGTAGGGGAACATAATCGAGATAATGATTTAGGTATTAATGTTTTAAAGGGAAAGAAGCACTCTAATGTTAGATCATCTGGGGCAGATGAAGCGGTAATACTTGTACCTCATCAAAAAATGTCCCTAGAACAAATGATGGCTTATATTGAAGATGATGAGCTATTGGAGGTAACGCCAAATAATTTAAGGCTTAGGAAAAAGTATTTAGACCCAAATGAAAGAAAAAAAATGAGTAAGATATAGTTATAAAAAGATGAATAAAAAAAATTTACCAACAAAGATATGCAAAGTATGCAAAAAAGATTTTTCTTGGAGAAAGAAATGGAAATCATGTTGGGATCAAGTTTTATATTGTTCAGAAAGATGTAGAAGAAATAAAAAATTAAATGAATAAAAATAATTTACCTAATATATTAATTTTCTTAGGAAGCATTCCTTTTATTTTTTTTGCATTTCTAAGAATTTTATCTTATGAGAAATTTTTTCACTTGGATATTAATTATATCTTAGCAATATATAGTTTATCAATAATTTCATTTATTTGCGGAAGTCACTGGGGGATATTTTTAATGAATAATTCCCTTAAAATTAATTTATTTTTTTTAAGTAATTTTCTTACAATCTCAAGTTTTTTTGGAATTTTATTCTTAAAAATTAACTACTTTTTTTTATTGCAAATTTTAATTTTGGCTATTCTTTTGTTGATCGATCTTTATATTTACCGACAAAATATTACGCAAAAAAAATATTTTTTTTTTAGAATTCTTGTAACAACTCTTGTTGTGGCGTGTTTAATTATTCCTATAATTATTTAGATTTTATCTTTTTAAGAATACCGCTAAATGTTGATATTATTTTTTTTTGGTCATTAAAAATCTTACCTTTTACAAATATCATGGACTTTGTTTCTTGAGTAATTTCACCATCACCAAAAATTACTTCATCGCTTACAGAAGGATTTAAAAATTCAGTAGAACACGATACTGTAACAAATGATTGCTCTTTTATCGTCTCTAGACAAACCACAAACATTGTATAATCAATAAAAGACATAATCATTCCACCATGGAGACTTCCCATGGAGTTGAGATGATGATCTTTACATTCAAAAGCAGAGATATAATGATTTTTAATTTTTTTATAAAAAAAAGGGCCAACAAAATCTTCAAATGGTTCAGTTTCATACCATTTTTCATACTTTTTTAAGTCTTTATTAATATTCATAATTTAAACTATCAGAAAATGATATTCTTTGAAATATTAAGAAAAATATTTTAATGTTAATTTATGAAAAATAGAAAAAATGATTGGAAGTCAATAATTAAAAATCCAGGTGTAATAGAAACATCATTTGGCTCAATATCTTTCTTACCTCCTGTACAAAATATTCAAAAGGATTATATTCATCCACCAGTGAAAGTTTCTTCAGTAGGTAAGGCAAAGTATCAACAATATACCAAAGGAGAAAGAGATGAGTAATGAAGAAAATTTATCATTAGAGGAAATTAAATCTCTAAGAAATTTACTTGATATCGAAAGAATTAAAGAATTAAGGTTGAGATATTCTTATCATATGGATGCAAGAGACCTTGATAAGCTAATGGATGTTTTTGCTGAGGGAGCAGTTTGCGGTTATGGACCTTATGGAGACTGGGTAGGCAAAGAAGTAATTTATAATAACTATAAAGAAACTTTTAAAGACTCATTAGATACACCATTTTTAAGTATGCATATTAATACAAATCATCTAATAAAAATCACTGGTCCTGAAACAGCCAAAGGAAGAGTTTATCTTCTTGATGGTTTAACTAAAAATATGGATGGATCAGACTTGGAATCAGGTTCTAGTAATTTTCTATGGTTTGCTCTTTATGATGAAGAGTATGTTAAGATTGATGGAAAGTGGAAAATAAAAAATATGAATTTAGAATTTTTCTGGCCTGAGCGTCATGTTTCAGATGGTTTTTCTATAGATTTTTAGGATAAGTAATGTTTAAAAAAATTATAATTTTTTCTTTTTTTATTTTTTCATTTTCAAATAATTTAAGTGCTGCCGTTACAGTTTTAGGTAGCAGTGATGCACATATTTGTTACAAAAATGCAAAGTATGGGTCTACCACTCAATCATCTATTGTAACTTGCTTAAATGCTATATCTGACATGACAATTTCAAAAAAAGATATAGATGCTTCAAGAATTAATCTTGGGATTATCTATAATAATAAATCAAAACCAAGAATGGCATTAGAACAATTTGAAATTGCTTTTAAAAATGAGAGTATGAAAGCTGAGGTACTTTTAAATCAAGGAAATAGTTTATTATTATTAAAAGATTATAATGGTGCATTAGAGAAATATCAGGCTTCTTATGAAAATAATTTAGAGGATATTTCTGCTATTTATTTTAATAAAGGAATGGCTCACGAATACCTTGGAAATATTAATGAAGCAGTTAGTTTTTACAAAAAGGCGGTTACTTTAAATCCATCTTTAATTGATTACTTTGAGAATAAAAGAAGAAAATTAAAAGAGGCTGGTCTTTGGAACGCAAGCAATGACAGAGAAAAATCCTAAAAAACCAAGAGTTATTAGACAAAAACAAGCAACGTATCAAAGAGTTGTAAAAAATAAAAAGATTTACAATAGAAAAAAGGAAAAAATTTGTGATTAAATTTTTAATTGGTTTTCTTTTAGGTATTCTTGTAACTTTTTATATTACACCTGAATTTAAAAATGTAATTTCAGAATACTTTAATTTACTAATATATTATATTGAAAATTAGTAATTATTTAATATTCAAAACTAAATTTTATACCATAAAATGAATTTGATTTATCTGTATTTGGAGGAGGGGATGAGTCATAAGTATTTTCGTAAGAAATGATTGAAGAAAATTTTTCAGTAATTTTTAATCTTAATCCAGCAACAAAAAATGATCTTAGCTCTGAAAAGTCATCAATATCAGGTTGAATGTAAAGAGTTGACTCAAATGTTGCATTATCTGATATTTTAAAATCATTGGTAATATAAGTATTTAAACGAGTTATTTTCCTTGTCTCTGATAAAATTCTCTCTTCATTTTCATCAAACAAACCTAATCCTAGCCTCAGAGATTTATATAGACTTAATCTTACTCCTGCACCAAATAACTCTCTTCTTTTAATTTTTTGAAGAGGTTTTTCACTGAGTTGCGAAAATATTTCCCAAGAAATTAGATTATTAACTTTTCTAACAGCTCTAAGGTGAAAAAAAGTATTATTAGAGGTAATGGTATCGTCTTTTTCTTCTCTTTTGTACGAAAAAACACCAAATCTCTGCCATTTATCTGAGTTATAGTCTAATCTCGTCTCAACAGAGTAATTTGTTCTATCGACTGTGCCACTTGAACCATTTAATCCTATATTTGCTTGAAAATGAAAACCAGTTAAGTTTTCTTTTCTGGCAGACTCCATATTTACTATTTGCGCAAATAGGATGCTATTTGAGAAAAGTAACAATGAACTCAAAAAGATTATATTTTTGAGATTTAACATTATATATTTTTACTCTCTTTTATATGGATATCTCTTTGTGGATATGGAATTTCTATACTATTTTCTTTAAATTTTTCCCAAATTGAAAATAAAACATCGCTTTGAGGTCCATAACGACCATCTATCACATCATTAATCCAAAATAATAATAAGAAATTTACTGAACTATCGGCAAACTCCCTTAAAAAGCACAAGGGTTCTGGGTTCTTAGCCGTTTTGGGGTGTTCGTTAGCGGCCTCTAATATCAATTCTTGTGCTTTTTTAATATCACAGTCATATGAAACACCAATATTTATAGTTATTCTAGCTTTTTTATTGCTGTGAGTATAATTTATAACTCTATTTGTAATTAGGTCTTCGTTAGGGACCATAACTTCTTTGCCATCATATGTTTCAATTAGAGATGCTCTTGAGCCAGTATTTCTAATAAAACCCAATGTTCCATCGTTTAATTCAATTAAATCGTCATTTTGTACAGTTTTTTCAAATAAAATAATTATTCCGCTAATGAAGTTAGAGGTAATTTTTTGAAGGCCAAAACCTATACCAATACCTAAGGCACCACTGAAAACAGCTAAAGCAGTAAGGTCAATACCAAGAAAATTCATTCCAATTTGAAATGCTATAAAATAAATTAAAATTTGTAGCGCTTTGGTTATAAGATTTCTGTTATTTGAATTAATTCCAGGAATTTTTTTAACAAATTTTGCTGCAATATCGGATAGAATACCAGTCAACCATAGAAGTGTTGCTATTATTAAAGTACCTTGAATTATAAGATAAGCAGAAAATTTTGACTCTCCAATACTTACTGAAAGCTCATCGGCATCTAAAAATTGTTTAATGGGTTCAAGAAAGGGTAAAAACTCTAATGAAAAGAAAAAGATTACGAAAGCAATTAAAAGAAATTTTGCTGAACCTGACTCAGGCTTTAACAAATTTTTAAAAATATTAGCCATATGATAGTGTTATCAGATTCGTTACTTTATCTATAAATACAAATTTTTAATCTTAAGAAAAAAAATAAATAAACTCTTTATTTTTTGATTTTGTAATGCATTAATATTTTTTGATTATATTTATTGGAGGTTAAAAATGGCAACAGACATAATAATTACTGCAACTTTTGATGTAGACCCAGATCAGATTGATGATTTGATGAAAAGATGTAAACCTCTAATTGATGGTGCGCTTACCGAAGAGGGATGCCAGGATTACAGTTGGACATTAGATCCATATGTACCAGGTAGAATCTGGGTTATGGAAAGATGGGAGAGCGAAGAGTCTTTAAAAAAACATTTTGAAGATGATTGGTATAAAAATATGGGAGCAACACTTAATGAAGTTGGCTTATTAAGTGCTTTTTCTGCAAAATATAAAATTGCAAAAGAAGAACCTGTTTATGATGAAACAGGTGTAGCTAGAGCTGATTTTTCTTAGAAGGAAATTAAATATGAGTGATAAAGAAGAAATTAGAAGTTTAGTTGAGAAATATGCAGATGCTGTAAACCGAGTGGACAAAGAAGATTGGTCCTCAACTTGGTGTGAGGACTCTGAATGGGATTTAAGCAGTATGCCTGCAGTTAAAGGTAAAGATGCAATTGTAGAACTTTGGGTTAATGCAATGGCTGGCTTTCCATATGTAGCTCAATTAATTCAAAATGGTACTACAGAAGTTAATGGTGATACAGCAACTGGCAGATGGTATATTGTTGAACATATTCAAACTACAGAAAAAGATGCTAATGACAATCCTGTTGGATTTTTTAATATTGGAGTTTACCAAGATAAATACATTAAAGAAAATGGTGAATGGCTTTTTAAATTAAGGAAATATGCAGTTTTATATAATGATAACGGAACAGGAAATATGACAGGAACCGCAAACCCGTTTCCTGAATTAATTGTTTAGTTTAAAACTCTTTGAAGTCTTTACCTAACGGAACATCTTTTGATTTCCAAATAGGATTAATTTTATAAGTCGTATTTCTAAGATATTCAGATAGTTCAGTATTAGATAAATTTGCATCAATATCTGAATAACTTATTGGATCACCAATGATTACTGGAACTTTTGTATTAATCCTTCTTTTTACCTCATGAAAAAGAAGAGAGGAACGAAGTGTTTCGCTTAAATGACTTGCTGTCTGGAATAAAAAACTATTTTGACCAGTAAAATGTAGTGGAAGAATTGTTGGCTTTGATCTTTTAATAAGTCTCGAAGTAAAGTTTCTCCAGCTTGGATCAAGAGCAGTCTTATTATAAAATCTTTTTGTTGTTGATACGGTTCCTCCAGGAAAAACAACTATTGTACCTCCTTCATCAAGAATTTTTCTCGCTTTTTTTCTGGTATCAAGATTTGTAATCATAGCATTTTTACTTTCACTAAAATCAATGGGTAAAAGAAAATCTTTTGTCTCTGATGCCCTAAGAAGAAGAGAGTGAGTAAGAACTTTGAACTCAGATCTAATTTTACTTGTTAACCAGCAAATTACTAAACCGTCAAGAACACCAAAAGGGTGGTTTGCCACTATCATTAAAGGTCCTTCTGATGGAATTTTCTTTATTTTTTCCTCGTCAAAATCAACGTCTAATTGTAATAAGTCAATGCATCCATCCCAGAAGCTTTTCCATTTCTCAGGATTTTTTTGATATTTTCTATAAATATTATAAAGGTATGGTTGACCCGTAACAAATTCAATGGATCTTATGAGTGCTTTTCTGTGTATTGGATCATTTGGATCTGCATAACTAAAATATTTTGTATCAAGGTATTCCATTTATAAATCCCATGGATTTTTATTTGAATTATCTTTCTTTTTATTTGAAGGCAAATGTCGAAGAATACTATCTTTATCTAATTCATTCGATATAACCTTTGAAATATAAGGTTTATTATTATCTTGTGTAAAGATTTTTGTAGTATTTTTTTTAAAAATTGGGGTTAATATTAATCCTGTAAAAAACCCCCCAATATGGGCAGAATAGGCAACACCTGAAGAACCTTGGTCAAAAACATTCATAAATTGAAGACCTATCCATATACTTATAACTATAAAAGCAGGAACTTTTATAAGTTTTACAAATATAACAATCCAGGCAAAAACATATATCTTTGCTTTTGGGTGAAGAACTATATATGAACCTAAAAGGCCAGCTATTGCACCGCTTGCCCCTATCATTGGAACATTGCTTTGTGGATCAAGTAATATTTGAGCAATTACGGCACCAATACCGCATAAAATATAAAAGATTATAAAATTAAATTTTCCAAATTCATCCTCTATGTTGTCGCCAAATATCCATAAATATATAAGATTGCCAAATAGATGCATAAAACCGCCATGAAGAAACATAGAGCTTAAGATGGAATACCAATATTGGAATAGCTCATTTGTAAGCAAATAAGGTGTTGCTCCAAAAACTTTTATTATTGAATAGCCGTCCTCAGAAGATAAACTAAATTGGAATAAGTAGATTATGCAGCATAAAAAAATAATAAAATATGAAATAAAAGGTTTATTTTTTGTAGGGTTATCATCTTTGAATGGAAAAAAAAACATTTATATCAACTACTTATTTTAAAATTTTAATTAATTATTTTAGTTACATAATGAAACAAGAGTTTATTTCAAATTAGTATCAATTCATTAGATATTATAACCTAATTTAAAAGGCATTTTTCTATTATGAACAAAAAAAATATAGCTATAATACTTGCTGCTGGCAAGGGTTCTAGGATGAACTCTAATATTCCAAAACCTTTACATAAAATTGCAGGTAAAACCATTATTGAGCATATTTTACATAATATTAAAGATGCTGGTTATGATGAGTCAATTATTGTTTTGAATAAAGAGAATGAAAAATTTTTAAATTTTTAAAAGAAATTAATACTGGCCTAACTTTTGCATTTCAAGAAAATCAATTGGGAACTGGCGACGCCGTCAAAGAAGGTATTAAAGACGTTGAACTTTCTGGTGTTGAAAATGTATTAGTTGTATTTGGTGATACACCTTTGTTATCAACAAAAACATTAAGTAATTTAATCAATATCAATAAAAAAAATAATATAACTGTCTTGGGCTTTAAGACAGATAATCCAGGACGATATGGTAGACTTCTAGTTAAAAATAAAATGCTTTTGAAAATTGTTGAGGCATTAGATGCTAATGAGGATGAGAAAAAAATTACATTATGTAATGGTGGAATAATGATTATTAAAGCTGAGCGGCTTAAAGAAAATTTAAATCTTATAAACAATAATAATGCAAAAAAAGAATTCATTCTCTCTGATTTAGTTGAAATCAATAATAATTCTGGTGGTTTATCATCCTTTATAGAGTGCGATTATGAGGAAACCATAGGTGTTGATAGTAAAAAAGGTTTAAGTAAAGCTGAAAAAATCTACCAAAATAAGCTCAGAGATAAATTTATGGAAGCTGGTACAACAATTTTAGATCCGGAAACAGTTTTTTTTCATCATGATACTAAGATTGGAAAAGATGTTGAAATAGGTTCAAATATAGTTTTTGGGGAAAATGTATTAATTAAAGATAATGTGATAATTAAATCATTTTGTTCAATTGAAAATTCAATTATTAATGATGGCGCATCCATAGGGCCTTTTGCAAGATTAAGAAATAATGTTGATATTGGCAAAGACTCAAATATCGGAAATTTCGTTGAAATTAAAAACTCCAGGCTTGAGCAAGAAGTCAAGGTAAGCCATTTATCTTATATTGGTGATGCTGAAATTGATGATTCAACAAATATTGGAGCTGGAACAATTACTTGTAACTATGATGGTGTTAATAAACATAAAACAACTATTGGTAAAAGAGCATTTATCGGATCAAATTCATCCTTAATAGCTCCTATTAATATTGGTGACGATGCTAATGTAGCAGCTGGATCTTCCATTTCAAAAAATGTGAATTCTAACTCTCTTGCTATTACAAGAGCCCCAATAAGATTTATAAGCAATTGGTCTAAAAAATTCAAAAAAACTAACAAAGAGGAAGAACAATGTGCGGAATAATTGGCTTAGTAAGTAAAAAAGAGGTTTCTTCTACTTTATTAGAAGGGTTGAAAAGACTAGAGTATAGAGGCTATGATTCTTCAGGTATAGCGACGATTAATGATAAAAAAATAGAAAGAGTAAGATCAAAAGGTAATTTAAGTTTTTTAGAAAAAAAACTTACAAATACATCTTTACCGGGGAATATAGGTATTGGTCATACTCGCTGGGCTACTCATGGTTCACCAGAAGAAAAAAATGCTCACCCTCACATTACCGATAAGGTCGCGGTTGTTCATAACGGTATTATAGAAAATAATAATCAACTTAGAAATCAATTAATTGAAGCAGGTGTTAAATTTTCTAGCGATACTGATACCGAAGTCGTTTGTCACATCATAACCTCATATATTAATTCAGGATTAGATGCTTATAACTCTATTAGGGCTACTATGAATGATGTAAAGGGTACCTACGCGTTTGGTGTTTTAATATTAAAAGAACCTAATAAATTATTTGCAGTTAGAGGGGGGAGTCCTCTTGCGATAGGATCAGCTAATAATGAAAATTTTATTGGATCAGATTCTTATTCTTTAAGCGCTTATTCAGATAGCATTACTTATTTAAAAGATGGCGATGTGGCTGAAATTGAAAATGACTCCTATCGTATTTTTGATCATTCTGGTTCTTTGGTTGAAAGAGAAAAACAGAGTATTATTGAGAGCGTTACTTTATCCGAAAAAGGTGTTTTTAAACATTTCATGTCTAAAGAAATTCATGAACAACCTGAAGTTATAGCAAAATCTTTATCAAATTACATTGATATGGATAAAGGTGTTTTAAGCATTCCTAGTTTACCCTATGATTTCTCTACAATCACCAATGTTACTTTAGTAGCATGTGGTAGTTCTTATTATGCTGGTTTAATTGCAAGAGATTGGTTTGAAAAGTTCACAAATGTAAAGGTTGATGTCGAGATAGCTTCAGAGTTTAGATATCGAGAGCCCCCAATGGTCTCAAATGGATTAACAATTTTTATATCTCAATCTGGTGAAACTGCTGATACACTTGCCGCGTTAAGGCATTGTAAGTCTTTGGGGCAGAAAACAATATCAATAGTTAATGTTGGTGACTCATCAATGTGTAGAGTTTCAGATGCATCTCTAAAAATATATGCTGGTCCGGAAATTGGTGTTGCATCGACTAAAGCTTTCACCTGTCAGCTTGGCGTATTAGCTTGTTTAGCAATAAAAATGGGTACTTTAAACGGATCTCTAACAAAAGAGCAGGAAAAAGAATATGTTAAATCCCTTTTATCAATACCGAGATTAATTTCGAATACTTTGGATAAAGAAGATGAAATTATTGATTTAGCTCATGATCTTTCAAATATAACTACAACATTATATCTTGGAAGAGGGCAAATGTATCCTGTGGCTATGGAGGGTGCCCTAAAATTAAAAGAAATTTCTTATGTTCATGCCGAAGGCTATCCTGCTGGAGAGATGAAGCATGGACCTATCGCATTATTAGAAAAAGATTTACCTGTTTTTATGATGGCTCCAAGCAACAGTTTATATGAAAAGACTGTTTCAAATCTTAATGAAGTAATTGCTAGAGATGCATCTGTAATTCTTATCACTGATAATAAGGGCTTGGATAATATTGGTTTATTAAAAAATAAAATTAAAGCATTTTTAGTTAATGAAACTGATATTATTTCAGCTCCATTTGTTTATACTCTACCTAATCAATTGATTGCCTATCACATTGCTCTTTTAAAAGGTACTGATGTTGATCAGCCAAGAAATCTAGC